>JAESGF010000186.1_pt1 | contig 41552 bp, 39 predicted proteins | sample 9269621 | NCBI WGS metagenome assembly JAESGF01 (sample SAMN14515066, study PRJNA621663) | algae metagenome | isolation source: Tolypothrix carrinoi HA7290-LM1 and co-occurring heterotrophs from dry rock... | place: USA: Makauwahi cave, Kauai, Hawaii | collected 2011-01-06
TTACTTTCCAATTATCTAATCGAGCAACTAAAACGTCCGGACATTGTTATGTCTATAGTTTAGTTTTTAGGCGCTCGGCGCGGCGCAGCCGCGCCATTGCTTGTGCCAGTTGCGTAAGTCCTGTAATTGTCTGAATATAATTTTTTACTATGCCCTACAGTCAATTTACCATCGGCAAAGTAAAGCAAGATTTTCAATTAACAACTGTAGAGGGAGTTCGTTTTTTCCCAGATTTGATTGAATCGGTTACTCCAAGTTCGAGACTGCAAGCTATTTTAGAGGATTTACCGTGGGCTTTAGCCGTAGATACAGAGAAAGCGCGTTCAGAGGTGATTATTAATCCTGTATTGCTGGAAGTGCGACGTATTTTCAATCAACAAATCAGCGTGTTTTCAGGAGAAGAGTTTAACGTTGATGCAAGTATTGGACTCAACGGTGTATGTGACTTTATTGTTTGCCGTTCACCGGAACAATTAACAATAGAAGCACCTGCTATTGTTATTGTTGAGGCGAAAAAATCAGATATAAAATCTGGACTGGGACAATGCATTGCAGAAATGGTAGCTGCACAGCGATTTAATGAAGAAAGAGGGCAACCCTTAACAGCAGTTTACGGTACTGTCAGCAGTGGAACGCAATGGCGATTTCTCAAATTAGAGGGACAAACAGTAACAATTGATTTAATGGATTATTCGCTTCCTCCTATCGAGCAAATTCTCAGCTTTTTGGTGTGGATGGCGAAAATGGGTTAATTTTTATTGAGAAATATTACCCGGTTAAATAACAATCCTCAAAATAAAATTGCGTGCAGACTTGACAAAAAGCCAATTTATGTATAAAGATGAATTGAAGTACCTTTCGTCCCACATATTCAAGTGGGTAGGAGGCAATGCATGATTGGCAGTATTTCTTTAACCACGTTGACAATAGTCTAAATGAAGGCGCTTACCGCATCTTTGAGCCAGAATGGAAAGCAGAGATTCTCCACTGGTTCAATCGAGAAGATGTAGGGAAAAAGCAAAAAGAAGAGTTTATCCAGGCTTTAATAGATTTTGATGATGGGTGCGGTGATTTTTATCGTTATCGCGCTTATTTTCTGGCTTGTGAGGCTTTAGCATATTTCCCAGATTGTAGTTTGGGCGATCGCATTGTCGAACAGTTGCTGAAATTAAGTTATGCCTATTTCAGACAGGATAAACGAGATTGGCAAATACTTCCGCAACCGTTGGTGAAGACAGCAATAGAAAGGCTGGAATTAACCGAGAAAAAACGGGTAGTTGCGGCTTTTGTTCAGTTAGTTCATACTACTGAAAGTCGTACAATTATGCAACTTGCAGCAGAGAAATTAGGGGAAATTGATCCGGGTAATAAAAGCGCGATCGCTGCTTTGTTTTTCTTAAAGCCACCTGCTGAAGATATACCCACATTCTCTCAGATAAACCCAATTCCAGAGAAAATAGTTTCTGTTGATGAAAATGCAATCGCTGCTGTCATCCACACCATAGAGACGACACTTTCTAAGGAGATTTGCTATGATGCGATCGCATCTTTGGGGAAAATTGCTTATGGCAATCAAGCTGCTATTACTGCCCTTGAGAAGTTCTTGCAGATAAACCAAGGTGATAGAATTTGTTTGGAGGCAGCTACGACACTGTGGAAAATCGATTTAGGTAATGTTGCTGCGCTCAATGCTTTAGTGTATATCCTCGAAACTACTGGAAATGCACATCTCCTAGATTGTGCTGCTGCATATTTGCTGGAAATTGATCCAGGTAAGAAAGCTGCAATTGTAGCTTTATTAAAAGTAATTGAAAATTCTTCAGATCAATCTCTTTGTCGTGTAGCTGCTTTCCACCTGGGAGAATTCGATCCTAGTAACAAAGTAGCGATTAGCACGTTATCCCAGATACTTGAAACTTCTCAGCGACAAACTAGTAAGGATGAATGGCAGCAATTCTATGCAGCCAAAAGCTTAATAAAAATCGATCCAGACAATGCGAAGGCGATCGCTACTTTATCCCAGATGCTGGAAACCTCTGAGCGTCAGTGGATGCGTTTGCAAGCAGCCGAATATTTAGTGCAAATTGAAGACTATCGTCAACAAGCGATTAAAGCGCTGTGGGAAGTGATTGACTTACAAGATGAGTATGAAACTCGTAATGCGATCGCTATTTTTGCGAAAATTGACCCCAGTTATCAACTTGCAATCAATGCAGAAATTCAACTTCTCAAAACCACACATAATATATCAATTCTAATTGATGCAGTTCAAAATGTAGAAGAATTTAATTTAGGCAACAAACTGGTGAAAGATAAGTTAAACGAGGTCATCTCTATCCTTATCCGGCTGATTCAAGTTTTTCAGGAATCTGATGAGAATAAAGACGACTTTTACCCCAAAGCCATCAGTAAACTATCTTATGAATCCTGTCTTTTAGATATAGCTGATAGCTTGACGAAAATCCTAGAAAGCGAACATTTGCCCCAAGTCGTCATCGCGCTCAAAGAATATCTGAGCGAAAAGTTCTATAAAAACAGTTCTTATCGCTATGAAGCTGTGTTTGACATTATTTGGCATTGTGCGGAAAATATGACTTATCCAGAGTTCTACAAAGCTTGGCATAGCTGATAGAAAGCATCCCGTTTTTTGATGCCGACACCCTAGAAGGGTGCGGCTATACAAACGAAGGCTGCCTACGCAGCCTGAAAACATTATTAGCCCACGAAGGTGGGCTTTGTTCGTGTAGCCCCAGACTTCCAGTCTGAGGGCTAATTATTCAACCCGAAAACTCTTCGCTCATGCGCTGTTCTAAAAGCTCTAATAAAGTATCTACATCCTTACCAATTTGCTCAAAACAATTCGGTGGTGCGGGTGACGGTGCAAACTGAATTAACTTAACTTCACCGCTACCAATACTAATCATCACAACTTCAACTTCCGGTTGATAATGCTCAATAATTCCTAACAGTTCCTGAAGCCTATTTTCAACTTTTTCATTTAGTTTCTCTACCGATTCTTTGGGACAATAAACAAAATGCGGCTTCGGTTGCAAATCAATGCCGATAGTACCCTGAGTGTCACTATTTTCTAACCATAATGCCCAAGATAACGCCGCCAATTCTAGCTGATTTGCTTTGACAAATTTATCCAACTGGCGACGCCACTTGGTATTTCCTGATTCCGACTGGGTACTACCAAACATCATAAGAATTTTAGATTTTGGATTTTAGATTTTGGATTGTAAACAAGCAAAATTTCGTGTATCATTAGTCCGCGTAGGCGGTGAGACAGCGCTGCGGGAGGGTTTCCCTCCGCAGGCGACTGCGAACCCGAAGGGACTTTGTTCGTATAGCCGCACCCTTCTAGGGTGTCGGTGTCTTGGCGTCTCTGTCCGAAACTCATTTTAAACCAGATTGTACACGCCAGAGACTTTCATAAATGCCATTTTTCTCTAGCAATTGTTCATGGGTTCCGGATTCTACTAATTTTCCATGTTCCATGACATAAATGCAATCGGCATTGCGAATGGTGGAAAGTCGATGAGCGATCGCTATCGTTGTTCTATTTTCTGTAATTCGTTCGAGCGATCGCTGAATTGCGGCTTCTGTTTCATTATCCACCGCTGAGGTAGCTTCGTCTAAAATTAAAATGGGTGGATTTTTCAAAACTGCGCGAGCGATCGCAATTCGTTGTCTTTGTCCACCAGATAGCTTTTGTCCGCGTTCTCCGACAATTGTCTCATAATCTTGAGGCAATCGCGTAATAAATTCGTGAGCTTCGGCAATTTTCGCTGCGGTGATTATTTCTTTTTCAGTGGCATCAAAGCTGCCATAAGCGATATTTTCTGCTACAGTACCATGAAATAAAAATACATCTTGACTTACCAAGCCAATGCAGCGGCGTAAATCTCGCAAATTCAAGTCTTGTAACTCTATACCATCAACGGTGATGTTTCCCGATCGCACTTCGTAAAACCGTAACAAAAGTTTGACTAAAGTGCTTTTACCGGAACCAGTAGAACCAACAATTGCAATTGTTTTTCCTGCGGGAATATGTAATGATAAATTCTCAATTATCGGTTGTCTATCTTGATAAGCAAAACTGACATTTTTAAATTCTACATCGCCGCGTACCGTCTCAACAGGTAAAGACACATTTCCTGGATGAATGGCGATTTGTGTCGCCAATAAATCCATGATGCGATTAGTAGAAGCCATTGCTCGTTGATATAAATCAAAAGTATCTCCCAATCGAGTTAGGGGCCATAATAAAAGCTGAACTAAAAACACTAAAACGCTGTAAGTTCCTACAGACATTCTTCCAGCAACAGCTTCCATACCGCCAAATATGAGCAAGACTGTGAAAGCTGTTAAAATCAACATCCGAATCAATGGTATAAAGGCAGCAGAGAGAGCGATCGCTTTTGTATTACTTTGCCGATAAGCTTGACTATCTGCTCTTAAACGTGCCTTTTCATAATCTTCAGCCGTAAAACTTTTAATCGTAGTAATACCGCTGATATTATTAGATAACCTTCCATTGAGTAAGCCTACCTTTTCTCGCACATCAGCATAGCGCGGTGCCAGCAATTTTTGGAAAGCAACCGAACCTAAAACGATAAATGGCATCGGTAATATTGCCATCCACGCTACACTACGAGCTAGAATAAAGAAAGCACCACCAATAACTACAATAGTTGTTAGAACTTGGATAATGTCATTTGCTCCCACATCCAAAAAGCGCTCTAATTGGTTAACATCATCACTGAGGATAGACATTAAACCACCAGTACTGCGTTCTTCAAAAAAAGCCAATTCCAACTCTTGCAAATGGCTGTAAGCATCCAAACGCAAATTATGCTGAATACTCTGCGCCAAATTGCGCCATAACAAGTTGTAGAAGTATTGAAAAACCGATTCTAAAATCCAAGTAACGGCAGTCAGGAACGCTAGAATCAAAAATTGCCCAAAGGTATCTTTTACTCCCAGCTGTGCAATAATAGAATCTTGCTTTTTTACGACCACATCCAAAGCAATACCAATTAAAGCTGGTGGTGCTAAATCGAAAACTTTATTGAGAATAGAACAAACACTAGCTAACCAAATTTGTTGACGATATTCATGTCCATAATCAAGCAAGCGTTGGAAAGGATGTACTGAATTTCCACGCCTTTTTAACATCTGACGAGATTTTAATACAGTAGACACAGCCGTTCGCAGTTAAGTGAGCATTGATATTAGCACGTTAGAAAGGCTTGAGTCTTGACTCTTAGGTAGAGTTATGAAAATGGAAGACTTTCTGTAACTGATGATACTCTTGAGCTAGCAGAAGGTAGTATTTTACTTATTTATCGGTATGAAGGAAGGAGAAAAAATTTGAAAAATCAGCAATTGGGGAATTGGCAAACGATAGTAGCCGGATTTTTAGCGGCAATAATTGTTATTATCAGCTTGAATGCTTTTATCATTATTAACCCAGGACAAGCAGCCGTGATTAGTATCTTGGGTAAAGCCAGAGATGGTGCTTTAGTAGAAGGTATCCACCTGAAACCGCCTTTCATCTCAGTAATAGATGTGTATGATTTGACAGTGCAAAAATTTGAAGTGCCGGCAGAAAGTTCTACTAAGGATCTGCAAAATTTAACTGCGAGATTTGCGATCAACTTTCGTCTCGATCCCGTAAAGGTAGTAGAAGTAAGAAGGAAACAAGGAACTTTAGAGAATATAGTTTCAAAAATCATTGCTCCCCAGACACAAGAAGCGTTTAAAATAGCGGCTGCAAAAAGAACAGTAGAAGAAGCAATTACCAAAAGAACTGAGTTAAAAGAAGACTTTGATAATGCGTTAAGCGATCGCCTAGACAAATATGGAATAATAGTATTAGATACAAGTGTAGTTGACTTAACCTTTTCGCCAGAATTTGCCAGAGCAGTTGAGGAAAAACAAATTGCGGAACAACGAGCGCAAAGAGCGGTCTACATAGCAAAAGAAGCCGAACAAGAAGCGCAAGCAGAAATTAATCGTGCCAAAGGCAAAGCCGAAGCTCAAAGACTCTTAGCAGAGACTCTCAAAGCTCAAGGAGGGCAATTGGTTCTACAAAAAGAAGCCATTGAAGCTTGGAAAACCGGTGGTGCTCAAATGCCCAAAGTCCTGGTTATGAGTGGAGATTCTAAGAGTAGCGTACCTTTCCTCTTCAATATGGGCAATCTTCAAAATGAATCCTGATGTAAGGTAATGACCATCTAAAATTTACACAGGAGCGATCGTCAACTAAAATACAACCATAAACACCAAGGACATAATAAACATATTTATGTCAACACCCAATCACACGAATCTCACTGTCTCAGAAGCGAAAAAAATCCTGAATAAATTCAACTGTCTGGATATCGCACCTGTTGTCAAGCCATCAGAAAAAGTTTTAATCCGTCAGGCATTACTTTTGCTAACCAGCCTTTCTGATTATCAAATTTTAGGAATTTGCGCTGATACAGAAGAAGAAGGGATGCTTGCCACGAGAACTTATTCCCAAGCTTTGGGTTATGAAGTACCGAGTAATTTACCCCCAATTGAAGGTCCAGTTTACGTCAAATTAAACGGCAAAAACGGCTTGTGTTATCTCGATTCCTACGCAGGACATCATCGAGGCGTATTGGTGTCTTGCCAATCTTACAATGAAAAGGGAATCAACGAAATGTATGGACATTTGCCCTTGGATTTATTTGTATAAACTTCATCAAAAGTAGGATGGGCAATGCTCATCCTACTCACTAATAACTTTCGTACAGACGTTCCACCGGAACGTCTCTACCGCTCCTCCTAACTCTTAACAACTAACTACTATCCAATAACTCTTAACTCCTAACTCCTAACTCCTAACTCTTAACTCCTAACCAATTACATGAGTATTATTACATTACAATCAATCAATAAAGATTTTGGCATCAAAGAAATTTTAAAAGATGCCAGCTTTAGTCTTGATGCAACTGATAAAGTAGGCTTAATTGGCACTAACGGTTCTGGCAAATCAACATTATTAAAAATGATTGCCGGACTAGAAACGCTTGATAGCGGTCAAATTTTAGTTAATAATTCTAAAATTATCTATCTTCCCCAGCAACCAGACTTAGACGAAAATCGCACAGTTTTAGAGCAAGTTTTTGCTGACAGCGGTGAACAAATGGCTTTGGTGCGCGAGTATGAAGAACTTTCTGATAAATTAGCTCACAATTCAGAAGATAATCAGTTAATGTCCCGCTTGTCTGTAGTAATGCAGCAGATGGAAGCGACTGGTGCTTGGGAGTTAGAAACTAACGCCAAAATCATCCTGACAAAGTTAGGAATTTCCGACTTTAACGCGACTATCGGCACATTATCTGGAGGCTATCGCAAGCGCATTGCCTTAGCAACAGCTTTGCTCTCAGAACCGGATGTTTTACTCATGGATGAGCCGACAAACCATTTAGATGCTCTTTCTGTAGAATGGTTGCAAAGTTACTTAAATCGTTTTCGCGGCGCACTTTTATTAATAACTCACGATCGCTACTTTTTAGATCGCGTTACCAATCGTATCATAGAAATTGACCGAGGCGACATTTACACATACGCAGGTAACTACTCATACTATCTAGAAAAGAAAGCTTTAGCTGAAGAATCTGCTGTTAGCAGTCAACGCAAACATCAAGGTGTATTGCGACGCGAATTAGAATGGCTAAAAAAAGGACCCAAAGCCAGAAGTACAAAGCAAAGAGCGAGAATCGATCGCGTTCATGCGATGCAAGAAACTGAGTTTAAACAAATTCAGGGTAAAGTAGATATTTCTACAGTTGGTCGTCGCATCGGCAAAAAAGTTATTGAACTAAATAATATATCCAAAGCATACAACGGACGCACTTTAATTAAAGATTTTACCTACAATTTTAGTCCAGAAGACCGCATCGGCATTATTGGTGGTAACGGTGCAGGTAAATCCACTTTAATGGATATTATCACCAAACGCATTCAGCCAGATTCCGGGAATGTAGAAATTGGTTCTACAATTCACATCGGCTATTTTGACCAGCATTCGGAAGAATTACTCACAGCGTTAGACGAAAATCAGCGCGTAATTGACTATATCAAAGAAGAAGGAGAATTTGTCAAAATTTCTGACGGAACACAAATTACAGCTTCGCAAATGTTGGAGCGCTTTTTGTTTCCCGGAAACCAGCAATATTCACCAATTCATAAACTTTCTGGTGGTGAAAAACGACGTTTATTTTTGTTGCGTGTTCTCATGAGCGCACCTAACGTGTTGATTCTCGATGAACCGACAAACGATTTAGATGTGCAAACATTAGCAGTGCTAGAAGAATATTTAGAAGATTTCTCTGGCTGTGTAATTGTAGTTTCTCACGATCGCTACTTTTTAGACAGAACAATTGACAAAATTTTCGCTTTGGAAGATAACGGTAATTTACGTGAATATCCCGGTAACTACTCAATTTATCTCGACTACAAAAAAGCCGAAGAAACTGCACTACAACAAATTGCTCCTGCTAAAGAAAAGCCGAAAATAGATGCTGAACCGAAAAATACAGAGAATAAAAAGCGTCGCATATCCACTTGGGAAAAGCGAGAATTTGAGCAATTGGAAGGGAAAATTGCTCAGTTAGAAGACGAGAAAGCAGAAGTAGAAAAAGCGTTGACAAACGTTGCACCAGGGAATTATACTCAAGTGCAGAAATTGTACGATCGAGTGGAAGAACTCAAGCAAGCGATCGATGTAGCGACTGAACGGTGGATGGAATTAGCAGAGATGGATTGAGAGAATTATAGCGCTTTGCAGTTGAGTCCAATACAGACCTAACCCCCAACCCCTTCCCTACGAGGGAAGGGGAGTAAGACTTAAAGCCTCTCCAGTAATAAAAGCTGCTCCTCTTCCCTCCCCTTGTAGGGGAGGGTTAGGGAGAGGTAGGAGAGAGGTTTGGAGAGAGGTCACGCATTGTACTGCACCCAAGCGAGAACCGCTATAAATTCCACCGACGAGGATGTTTGCGGATATAGGCTAATAATTCTTCTCGTGTCACATTTATGGCTAAAGTCGAATTTAATAAGCATTTAGGCATTTGACTTACTCAAAATGCCTTTTGACTTTCTCATTTCGGTGTTTTCCGCAAGCAAAATCAGCTTTGACTTTCTCAAAATGCCTTTTGACTTTCTCATTTTGGTGTTTTCCGCAAGCAAAATCAGCTTTGACTTTCTCAAACCCCAGTTTGCTTTCTCATTTTGGTGTTTTCCGCAAGCAAAATCAGCTTTGACTTTCTCAAACCCCAGTTTGCTTTCTCATTTTCCTTCATTCACGCAGTCATCACAACTATCGCTAATGCGATCGCTTGCCGATGCATTTAAAAACACTTGGATGCAGTTCCACAACACCCCTCTCCTTAACAAAGGGAAGGGGGTGAGGTTTTATGTATCTCACTCAACCGAGAATCGTTATAGTTGAGGGATTTTGGCGTTAGTATAAATAAAATCGACAAGCGATCGCGCTATTGACTATCTTTCTTTTGACCGGAATCGTCAAATCTGAAAGTGTAATCTATATTAATCTATATGTAGATGACGCGACTTTGGAGGTTAAAATGACAGGCGAACCGATTATTAAATTCACCTTTGCCATTTCAGATCCAGAGTTAGATGATGAGAGACGACAAAAAATAGCGAACAAGCTGCTACGGGAAATCCGGGATTTGGATGAGGTTGAGAAGGCAGACCGCACGGAAGATTTGAACCCGGAAGCGGGAAGTAAGCCATTGTTTACCACTTTGATCGGAGTGCTGACGGCTGAAGTAAGCATGAAGAATGTCAAAAGCTTTTTGAGTTTTTTGGGCGATCGCTTGGGTGATAAGCCGATGAAAATTAGTGTCAAAGTTGGAGATAAAGAAGTCAACATTGAAGCTAAAAGCCGAAAAGAGCTATTAGAGAGTGAGAAAATAGCAAAAGAGCTTTTGGCTGCAATGGGTGATGGCAAAAATGCCTAAGAAGATAGCACTACTGATTGGAGTCAGTGAATATGGGGAAGGTATCCCTCCCCTGTCATCTGCTATCAATGATGTAGAAGCTATGCAGCGAGTTTTGCTTAACCCAAGTCTGGGAGGTTTTGATCAAGTCGAACCGTTGCTTAATCCCAGTGATGGCGAAATGCGAACGGCAATTTACAAGCTGTTTAAAGACAAGGCAAAAGATGACTTAGTATTATTATTTTTCTCTGGTCATGGTATTACTAATGATGATGGTCATCTTTATTTGACGACTCGGATTACAGCTAAAGACGACTTTGAAGCTACTGCTGTAGACGCAAATTTTATTCAAAGACAATCAAATAATTGCTATGCTAAACGGCAAGTATTGATTTTAGATGCTTGCTACAGTGGTGCTTACGCTCAAGGTTTCAGGACAAAAAGTGTCGGTGTCGATATCAAAAAGCAGCTAGGTGCTTCAGGACGAGTTGTTCTCACATCTAGTAGTGCAACTCAAACTTCATTTGAGCAGGAAGGTTTACGGCTTTCGCTCTACACTCAGTATTTAGTTGAGGGAATTGAGACGGGTGCAGCAGACACAGATGGTGATGGCAATATTCATGTACAGGAACTGCACGCTTACGCTAAAGCAAAAGTTCAAGCGGTAAAGCCTAACATGATGCCAGAGATTATTCTGGATAAGGAAGGATACAATATTTTACTGGCACATGCCCCCAAGAATGCAGAGGCAGAGTATCGCAAGCTTGTTGAACAATATGCCCAAAATGGTGAACTTGATGAATTTGCTTTCTTAGTCTTAAAGCCAAAACGGAAAACATTTGGACTCACAGATGAAAAAGCCGAGGAAATAGAAAGCGAAGTATTAGAACCTTTCCGCAGACGGTTTAAAAATTTAGAAAGTTACAAACAAGCTTTTGCAAAGGCTGTTGAGCAAAAATATCCCCTGGATGAACGTACTCGTAAGATACTGAAGGATTATCAGCAGGATATTTTAGGTCTGGGAGATGAGGATGTGGCATCAATTGAGTTAGAAATTACATCTGAAGTAGAAGCGGAATATCAAAAACAGGTTCAGATAGAGAAACAACGAGAAAAAGAAGAAGCCGAAAGGCTGCGGCTACAACAACAAGAAGCCGAGAGACTACAACAACAACGAGAAGCACAGAGGAAACGACGAGAACAGCAAGCTACTCAAACAACCACCACACCGACAGATACAGATGATCTCAGTTCTGAGAAGGGTGTAGACTATACGCGGTTGCGCGATTTACTCAAAGCTGGAGAGTGGAAAGAAGCAGATGAAGAAACTCTGGCAGTGATGCTCAAAGCCGCTGGCACAGAAGAACAAGGCTATTTAGATTACAATTCCATCCAAAACTTTCCTTGCACAGACTTACGCACTATTGACCAACTGTGGGTAAAATACAGTAATGGGCGATTTGGGTTTAGTGTGCAAAAGCGCATTTGGGAAAGTGTAGGAAAAGACTACGAAAAGTTTGGCGATCGCGTCGGTTGGCGAAAAGGAATGTTCTTAAACAAAGAATGGCTCACCTACTCAGAACTCACCTTCTCCCTCAATGCCCCCCAGGGGCATCTCCCAGTTTCTATCATCTTCCCTCACCATCATCATTCGCTGTTGATATCTCCACTTCTCTCTTCTCTCGCGTCCAGACTTGTGAAGTGTAACATATAAGCCTTTGAGAAGTTTTTTAAGATTTCTTACACAAGCCATTCCCACGTAGTAATCAACATTGTAGAAATCCGATACCTGGCACTAGGGGGTTATAGCAGTTCGCTTCAATGAATACCCTTGCTACTTCCTCTACTTCCGTGCTGTCTGTCACTTTTTGCTTATCCCAAGGTAACGTCATCTGTCCAGGGGAAGATTTTTTGGGTTTACCCTTTATGTTCATCCCTGCTAGCAAGCGACTACCCCAATGGTTCTTTTTCTCTGGTTTCGGTTTGGGGCGATATTTTTTACAAAAGCCTCGGTATCTAGCAGCACATTCATCCAGAGTTTTACCCAGATATTGTAGGGTGTGTTACGGCTTCCGTAACGCACCAAAACATAAAGGATAGTGCGTTAGCTTTCAGCATAACGCACCCTACGTATATTTTTACAGCGGTTCCCATTCATATATGCTACAGAATTATATCGCAACGTGTAGGGGCACGGCAGTGCCGTGCCCCTACGGGTGTACCTCACGCAAACGATAACCGCTATAACGACTATCCAATAACAATTATCCAATAATAACTAACAACTAATTTTCTACGGCTCATACCGTACAATCACTTGACGCGATAATATAGAATTTGCACAATTAACATTACCCGTCAAACTTTTACAAACATCTCCAACTTCAGAAAGACCAATGGTAATGCGAACATGCAAACCGTAATCAGTAGGATAAACCTCATACAAAAACGGTTTGTCAGTTTCCGCAGTTAAAGCAGCTGCTAAAACTGGTGTAGTACAAATTATCGCTTTTTTATCTGGTGGAATATAAAAATCTATAAAAAAATCGCGATCGCCTGTTTTATTAGTCCAACCACTACCCACCGGATATGTAGACCATGACATACATTTAAAATCCAGTCCTTTTTCATACTCAAAACCCCTTTGCACAGCAATTTTCTGAATCAAACGAGGATTATCTATTTGTTTTTCTTCTAATTTTTTCAGCAAATTATCAACATTTATAATTCTCGCTCTGACAACATCAGCCAATAAACAAGTAAACAACCCTAAGCAAATCACAGTCAACATTATTATTATCCAACGATTTTTAATGTCAGCTAAAAACATTTTTTTCATCATCTGTCAATAATTACTGTAAATACTAAACAAATGATACTTGCATTTTTCCGGAAAATCTTGCAAAATCTCTAAATTAAACTTCTTTCTTTGCGCCTTTGCGCCTTTGCGTGAGAAAATATTCTATGCTACAATCGACAACCCAAAACCTCCGATTCCAAGCCATCCACTTTTTAGAACAAAGTCCCGAACAACGTTTGCAAATACTCCAACAACTTGGTATAGCTCGTTATGAATTTTTAACCAAAATCCGCTTAAACGAAGCAAACATAAATTGTCTCATACGCTTTTTACAAAATCCAACTCAGCTAAAATTTCCTAATTTAATAGAAACCGATTTATCTAACTTAATTTTGGATGAAGTCAACTTTATTCGTGGGAATTTATCAAAAGCAAATCTCCAAAACAGCAGTTTAAAAAATGCAGATTTACTATTTGCTAACTTTACTAATGCCGATTTAAGAAAAGCAGATTTGCAAGGAGCAACTCTGAATGAAACTATATGGTTAAATGCTCTTGTAGATGAGTGTCGGTTTGGCGAGGGTATTGGTTTAACAAAAAGTCAACGTAAAGATTTACAACTTCGCGGTGCTAGGTTTGATTATTAGGAAGATGATAATTAGAATAACGAACCGCAGAGGCGCAGAGGACGCAGAGAGTAGTTGTATGAAGTTGCCAAAAAAGTTGATGCTGCTGGGTTCGGGAGAATTAGGCAAAGAGTTTGTAATTGCTGCTCAACGTCTGGGTAATTATGTGATTGCTGTTGACCGCTATGCTAATGCTCCAGCTATGCAAGTTGCGGATTGTTATGAAGTGATTTCGATGCTGAGTGCAGATGATTTAGAAGCGATAGTTACTAAACATCAGCCTGATTTTATCATACCAGAAATTGAAGCGATTAGAACGGAAAAGTTACTGGAGTTTGAATCAAGAGGAATTACGGTTATCCCGACGGCAGCGGCTACTAATTATACGATGAATCGTGACAGAATTAGAGAATTAGCGCATCAGCAATTGGGGATTAGAACTGCTAAATATGGTTATGCGGAAACGTTAGAAGAGTTGATTGCTGTTAGTGATGAAATTAAGTTTCCTAATGTTGTCAAACCTGTGATGTCATCATCAGGAAAAGGTCAATCTGTAGTGCAAGATAAAAGCGAGGTTGAGAAAGCTTGGGATTATGCGATCGCTAATTCTAGAGGTGACAGTCAAAAGGTAATTGTTGAAGAATTTATCAACTTTGAAATCGAGATAACTTTATTGACAATTAAGCAGTGGGATGCACCGACTATTTTCTGTTCTCCTATCGGTCATCGTCAAGAAAGAGGAGATTATCAAGAGTCTTGGCAACCTGCTATAATTTCCGAAAAAATGATATCGAATGCTGAAGAAATTGCTAAAAAAGTTACCGATGCTTTAGGAGGTGCGGGAATTTTTGGAGTTGAGTTTTTCATCACCAAAGATGAAGTTATTTTCTCGGAACTTTCTCCCAGACCTCATGATACAGGTATGGTGACGTTAATATCCCAAAATTTGAATGAATTTGAATTGCATTTAAGAGCTATTTTAAATTTGCCCATTCCCAATATAGAACAGTTGGGAGCATCAGCCAGTGCGGTAATTTTAGCTTCGCTTTCTTCAGATAATATCGCTTTTACTGGTGTTGCTGATGCGTTGTCAGAAAAAGATGTTGATATTAAACTGTTTGGTAAACCTAATGCTCATCCATATAGAAGAATGGGAGTAGCGTTAGCTAAAGGTGTTGATGTTCAAGAAGCACGGGAAAAAGCAACGAGAGCAGCAAGTAAAATAAAGATTGTTTAAACCTCGTCTACCTTGATAACCGTAGTTTTCTGCCCAGAAAATATTAGCAGCACAAGAATAGGTGGTATATTTATGCAGTTAGAAACACAAAAACGTCATTACACACCTGAAGAATATTTAGAACTGGAAGAAAAGGCAGAATATAAAAACGAATACCGTGATGGAGAAATTGTTCCGATGACGGGTGGCACTACAAATCATAATCAAATTGCAGGGAACTTTTATGCAAACCTAAAATTTTCCCTAAAAGGGCAAAATTATCGGGTTTATATCGGTGATGTGCGTTTATGGATACCGAAATATCGGCAATATACCTATCCAGATGTGATGGTAATTCAAGGACAACCTGTTTATACGGGAACAAGTACAACAACTGTAATGAATCCGTTACTAATTGCGGAAGTTTTATCTAAATCAACTCAAAATTATGACCAGGGTAATAAATTTCTTTACTATCGTTCTATCCCTGAATTTAAGGAATATATTTTAATTGACCAATATCAATATCATGTGATGCATTATGTAAAAACTGCTGATGGTAAATGGATTTTTGATGAAATTGAAGGTGATGCAACTTTATCATTTGAAACAATTGATTTTCAAATAGTATTGACTGACCTTTACGAGCAAGTAAATTTTGCGGAAAGTGACGAAGATTAATATTTTTTAAATTATTAAGTGCTATTACTTAGAATTATAAGTAAAAATTCATACTAATAATCTGGAGAACGTAATTTCATTTTTACAAATCTAACGCAAGAGTGATGTAAACAATTTGCGGAAATGCTACTTTAATTTGGGTATCTATTATCTGACCGTTGTTTTGTCAGACAAAGATGAGTAGGTTAGTTGTTTTAAGCTTAGGACAGGGTAATTTAGAGGATGGCTTTCCAGCGGTAACAGTCCAGCTTGGGGAACAAAACAACTTTTATGGAATGAAGTTTACTGCTAGTTTGCCAGCAGCACCAGAAATTAGTGTAATATACCGCGATTGGCGATCGCTTTATTCATTTTTTCATCAACGTCTCGGTTTGCGTCTGAATGTCGAAGCTGAAGTTGACGACGATTTTGAAATTGAAGAAGCTTATATAACTAATGTTTCTGAAGTCGATCTTCACGATTTATGCGAACAGTTAGACCACAGCATCAATGCATGGCTTAATTCAACGCAGTTTCACAAAATTGACCAACAATTACGCACGCAATTAGAACCATCCGCAGAAATTCGCTTCATAATTGAAACCAATGATAATCAATTGCGGCATCTTCCTTGGCATTTGTGGAACTTTTTTACAGATTATCCTCGTGCAGAAGTCGCGTTAAGTGCAGCAGAATATCAACAACCGAATATAATTACCGCAAATAGCAGTGAAGGAAAAGTTCAAATATTGGCTATTTTTGGTGACAGTCGAGGAATTGAAATTAGTCAGGATCGAACTTTCTTAGAAGAATTATCGCATCAAGCAGAGATAGAATTTTTAGTAGAACCATCGTTAAACGATTTAAACGATCGCCTTTGGAAACAAAGTTGGGATATTCTCTTTTTTGCCGGTCATAGCTGCACTAAAGAAAAAGGATGGTTGCAACTTAATCAAACAGATAGTTTAACGCTGGATCAATTAAAGTATGCTCTCACTCAAGCGATCGCACGCGGTTTAAAGTTAGCAATTTTTAACTCTTGCGATGGTTTGGGTTTAGCGCAGCAACTACAGAGTTTGCAGATTCCGCAAGTAATTGTTATGCGAGAACCAGTCCCGGATGTGGTAGCGCAAAAATTTTTAAAGTATTTTCTGGCGGAATTTTCCAGCGGACAATCTTTATATGCAGCGGTGCGTTATGCAAGAGAAAGACTGCAAGGATTAGAAAAAGAATATCCCTGCGCTACTTGGCTACCCGTAATTTGTCAAAACCCCGCTGTAGCACCGATGATTTGGTCACAATCGGCGAAAACAATTATTTCTCCCCAAAAAGAATATAAAGCTATTAAAAGCGACGAAATTCGACTTCAGCATAGCTTGTCAACGCTGTTGATTGCCAGCGTACTTGTGGGAACCTTAGTCATGGGAGTACGCTATCTGGGGATGCTGCAACCTTGGGAACTGCAATCTTATGACCATTTAATGCAGTTGCGATCGCCTGATGAAAAGCAAGATTCTCGTTTATTAATCGTCACAATTGATGAAGCAGATATTCAATATCAAATACAGCAAAAAATGAATCTGCGTTGGTCGCTATCAGACCAAGCATTCAATCAACTTTTGCAAAAACTAGACTCATATCAACCAAAAGCTATTGGTCTAGATATATACCATGATTTTCCTTTAGACCGCAAATATCCTGATTTGGCAAATCGCTTGCAACACGACGATCGCCTGTTTGCACTGTGTAAAGTTGCCGCGTCGATTAATAAAGCACAGGATGGCGTTCCCCCACCACCTGAAGTCCCAATACAACGCCACAGTTTTAGTGATTTTGTCGCCGATGAAGGTGATATTGTTCGTCGTCAAGTTTTACACTTAACCCCGCCGACGAAATCTCCCTGTCTGGCAGAATATTCTTTTAACTTTCAGTTAGCACAACATTATTTAAACGCACAAGGTATTAGATGGAAAATCAATTCAAACAAAAACTTGCAAATTGGCGATGTAGAATTTAAAGAATTAAAATCCCACACTAGCGGTTATCAAAAATTCGATGCATCCGGTTATCAAATACTGCTGAATTATCGTTCTTTACTTTCTCCACAAAAGATTGCTCGGCAAGTAGCTTTAAAAGATATTTTAACCGCTCAAATTAAGCCTGAGTTAATCGAATCACTAAAGAATCGCATCGTTTTAATTGGTGTTACAGCCTCAACAAGCAGTTCTGATTATTGGAAAACCCCCTACACCAGCAACGCAGCAGACAATGATAAGCAAATTCCGGGGGTATTTGTGCAAGCACATATGATTAGCCAAATTCTCAGCGCAGTGCTTGACAAAAGACCTTTATTGTGGTGGTGGTCTGGGTGGATGGAAACATTTTGGGTGTCGGGATGGTCATTGCTAGGAGGAATCATCGGTTGGAGGATTCAGCAACCACTTTATTTAGGATTAGCGATCGCCATATCGTTAATCGCAATTTTTAGCATTTGCTTTAGTATATTTACACTCGCAGGGTGGATACCACTCATCCCATCAGCATTAGCATTAATTGCTAGTGCAGTTGTCTGGAAAATATTACCGCGTCCTCGTATAAATAAAAAACATTAAAATTAGTAAATATGAATAAAAACAAATTAAATTTAAGACCTCTCTCCAAACCTCTCTCCTACAAGGTCTTAGGCTTTAACTCCCCCTTCCCTCATAGGGAAGGGGGCTGGGGGGTTAGCGCTGTGGGCGGCTCTGCCGACTTGAAGCGTCTGGCGTGGGTTAGGTCTGTTTTGTCTTACTTAAAACTTACAAAGTCAAACAAATTAAATGTAAGACCTCTCTCCAAACCTCTCTCCTACAAGGTCTTAGGCTTTAACTCCCCCTTCCCTCATAGGGAAGGGGGCTGGGGAGCCAGCGCTGTGGGCGGCTCTGCCGACTTGAAGCGTCTGGCGTGGGTTAGGTCTGTTTTGTCTTACTTAAAACTTCCTTTGATTACTTTACTACTTAGTTTGGCGACATCACAAGTTCAAGCGCAATCATTCGATAACATAGTTTCTATCAAACAAAATAAACCCACCGATCAACAATTTCCCGATGATGGCGATCCTACAGGTCGGCGTCGAGGAGGAGCAAGCCGACGTGGTGATTGTCCCAACTTAAAAACGCCGTTGACAGCTTTAGTTCCTGGTGAGGAAACTAACAATAAATCCTTTTTAGGAACAACAATCAGCGAGTATCCTAGCTTTTGGGTTTATATTCCACAGTTAGCCAGCGATATCCGTTCTGGAGAGTTTGTCTTGCAAGATCGAGAAGGTAACGATATTTGGCGTACACCAATTACCTTACCAGGAAAACCGGGAGCAATTAGTGTCAAACTACCGCAAAATCCCCAATATGCTCTGAAGCCAAACTTGAAATATCATTGGTATTTCAACATTTATTGTAATCCGACTCAAAATAATTCTGTGTATTTTGTTGATGCATGGGTGCGACGAGTGACAATAACCCCTCAACTGCAACAGCAGTTAAATAAAGCAAAATCACAGAAGTACAAAGTTTATATCGCTAATAATATTTGGTACGATGCTATAACTAATTTAGGAGAATTACGCCGCAATAATCCAGGCGTTGGCGAAGCCACTCCTTCGGAGTATCGCGCTTTTGTTGAAGATTGGACTAAATTGTTAAAATCAGTCAATTTATCAGAACTTGCACCAGCACCAATTGTGCAAATTTACACCCCCAACAAATAGATTGGGGAATGGGGAAACGCCCTAAATTCCTGCAAATTGTCAGATGGGCAATTCAAGGTGAGTACAGAAGTTGAGAGTTTGTTGCCGTTTTTGCGTAAGTCCGGTTTCATATCATGTTCGCATATACTTAATTAAACTTATGTAACAAAAAAATAAGTTTAATATCGCGCTATATATTTTATTGATAAACTTACTAATGCTATTTCAATCATACTGAAATATCAACTTTAAGCTACCGCATGTGGTTTGTCAAATAACCATCATGCGTCAACAAGAAGGGTGTAGGGGGTAGGGTGTAGGGTGTAGGGGGGAAGACGGCATTGGTCGAGGCGTGTGATTCCCCGACCAATGCAATCGTCCTAGAAGGACGGGGCTTGTGACCCACTGGTTGTTGGGGCTAGTCTTTCCCCACACCCGAAAGAAGGGGGTAGGGGGTAGGGGGTAGGGGGTAGGGAAGAAGAGATATTTCTTTCCCCTAACCAGGCAACCCCACACCCTTACACCCAATTCTTTCCCCCACACCCCACACCCCGCCCCAACGGGGCTTGGTCATATTTCATCAATTTCAATCGCTTTAGTCTAAGAAATTCGAGTCAAACCAGGTTGATAGTTTTTGATTTTATTTTTTTTAATTTGTCATAAATCTCGTTGTTCACCCAACTGATGACAAATGACATTTATCTGATGTGGAGCAATGCGGCAGTTGAATAAATTGACCGTTAATAAGTGTTTTTAGATATCTGTACAGTTAATTGTAACTATTGCAAATGAATTTTTTATGGATTTTTTTAAAACCATTAGTAAAAGTCTGATATTAGGTATTACCATAATTGTCTATACCCATACATCTGCTGCTGCTGTCACTATTGAGCAGACAAATTTTAGTGATAAGCAGACCGTTCAACCTACGAGTGAGATTAAGCTAAAACTTGATCGTCTGCCAAGTCCAAATGAGGGAAGATTATCTATTTTTATTGGTCAGACTGATGTAACTTCGATGTTTCGGACGGTTGGCAATGAGTTAATTTACCAGCCAAAGAATATTCCCCTTCCTGTCGGTGAAACCAAAGTCATTGTTTATCTAGTAAAAGAAAATAATCAGTGGCAAGAAATTGCTCAACTACCGTTAAAAGTATCAGATCTGGCTGTAAAACCGACAGATTCACAAGTCACTCAAGCTCCAACACAACAACAAAAACCACCACCACAGCCAACACAACAACAGTCTCAACGCGGACCATCACAATCAACACAATCAACTCCAAGGGAAAAACCAACAACAAACCCCGCACAGCCAAACTCACAAGAAAGCAATACGTCATTGCGTCCTACCCTGACTCTGGAATCTCGGTTTTTAGAAGCACGCAGTGGAGAAATAGAACCACGTTCTACCTCTACCGAACTGACTTTTAAAGGAGACTTTAACCCGCAGGAAAGAATTGGGGATCTAGATATTAAGGGTGTATTTAGTCTGTTCGGAACAACAATAGAGGAAAATGCCATTCGATTCCAGCAGCAGGGTCAGAACGCACGTAATCTTGATTTAGAAAAGTACGATATCGATTTAGCTTATGGTTCTACAACATTATCTTTGGGACACAATACTTACGGGAACCATAGGTTTTTGCTTAACAACATTAGCAATCGTGGATTGTTACTCAACTCTCAATTAAGCGATCGCTTCGACATTACTCTGGCTACCACCACCGCTACAGATATCGTCGGGTTTGACAATATTTTTGGCTTAAACGACTTAGATAACGACAACATCTCCGCTGCAATTGTTGGCTATCAGATAGTAAAAGGAAATCCTGATAATGATTCTAAAGGAGTTCGTTTAGAAGCAACTCTCATAACTGCATCCCGCAACCCCGAACCTGACTTTAACCAGTTACAGGTGGTTGATGCAGAGGACAGTGATGGATTTGGATTGACATTAGTTGCCGAAGATAGTTCTGGTAGATTGCGCTTCAATGGGGGATTTGCCCGCAGCACCTTTACAAACCCCTCAAGTGAACGAGATTCTGAACTCACTGAAGGACTAGATATAGTACCCGTAGTCCCAGCCACTGAAAATGCATACTTTTTAGAGGCAGAATACGATCTGGTGAAAAACGTGAACCTTGGGGGCGATCGCACCTTGAACCTAACCTTGAAAGCCACCCACGAACGCATAGATCCCTTATTTAACTCGATTGGTGCTAGTGTTACTCCCGATACATCGCAAACAGTAATATTACTAGAAGGGGTGATTGCCGGGGCTAATCTGACATTAATACAGAATTGGAACGAAGATAACCTGGCAGATATTTCCACGACCCCAAAAAACAACAGACGCAACACAGCCTTTAATCTAAACCTACCCCTGCAAACAGTATTCGCGGTGCAAAACCCCTTACTCCCCACATTGAGTTATTCCTTCACCAGAAACCGCAATTTTACAGCAAACTCTCCTGAACCGGTCAACCTTTTAAGCTCCGACTTGCTCACCACCACTCACACATTTGGTACCGCATGGAAAATTCAGAATTTAACTTTTGGCTATAACTTCTCCAGTACTTTCTCGGACAACCGTAGAATCAGCGGGGCAGCTGAGGTAGACAGTGAGCTAAATCAACAACCAGAAGATACTCAAGACTTTACCAATGAAATTAACGTTGGGTGGCAAGCGACTCCTGGTTTGCGATTAGATTTGGGATATCAATGGACAAGCAGTAGAAGTCTAGTAACTAATATCACTCAATTTAGTAGTATTCCAACTTTAGGAATAATGTGGCAGATTGACCCCAGCATGATGTTTATAGTAGACTTCAGCCGGAATGAAAACACTGACTCGATAAATCGGGCTTTCGTACGCGGTGATACCATGAGTGTAATCTTGGGTAAGACGTTCATAATTCCGGGTCCAGCGGGGGTAGAATTGCCCGCTAATGTTTCCTTACAATATGGATTTACCTCTAATAGCGATCGCGATCGTGAACTAAACCAATCTAGAGATGGCACGATTCACACCCTAACAGGTAACATTAGTATTAGTTTTTAACATCAACCCACTAGAAATTCGCTTTTTTCAACCAAGTAAAGCAAAAAATAAAGCAATCACGAAAAAACCTTTCACTCTTCGGTGCAATTAAATTAGTTGAACAGGGTGTAGGGGGTAGGGTGTGGGGTGTAGGGAAGAAGAGATATTTCTTTCCCCCACACCCTACACCCCACACCCTTACACCCAATTCTTTTCCCCACACCCTACACCCCACACCCAGGAGCGAAGCGACGATAAGAGGATAATTGAAAAACTATTAATCTCAATTTCATCAGAAAGTTTTAAACAAAAAAATATGCGATTCCGTGTTCTTTGGATTTTGTTTTCTTTACCATTCACTTTTTTGCCAACAGCCAGCAGCCTAGCAATCACAGTCAGTCCCTTTGGAGTCAATGTCAGCACCTTTTCAGCCACAAGCGTCTACCTGACATTTAGAGGACTAGATAATCAGCGTGCAGCAGAAGCACTCTGGTGTGGGGAAATTAACGCCAATAACTCATGTGTACCGGGAACCATTTATGGTCGTCTTCCGAGGAAATATGACCGAGGAACTGTTAGCAGTCCCGATAACTACACCGACATTATGACAATTCCTCCTTCGGTTGCTCGTCGCGCTTACCAGGATGCGGCACGCGGCAATTCTCCAGAATTCTTTTACGTGCGGCGGTTTGCTAGCACAATTGGAGGAGCTGACGAGTACGTAGCTGTAACATGCAGGCTGGCAGGTTATAGTGCCAGGGTTCCACTGTCACTGACCAATGTGCGTCTGCGGTTTGAGAACACCGATCCCGCTGTATTAGGAGTGGTACGGGGTCAAACTCCCCCCCCATTTCAAGCAAAAATTACCTACAATGGCAGCGGACGACTCAGAGGACGTTGGGAAGTCGTGCTACCAGGGGATACACCGCCTAACACGCGAGACTTGCTGCCAGCGGCATCACTACCCCCCGAACAACGTGGCTTACAACGACGCTATACTCTTCTTGAGCCGATTGATGTGTTTTTGCCACCCACTGGGCAGGTGGTTTTGCGTGGTCCAGATCCAGCCAAGCTTCCTCAAGTCTCAAGCGGACTGCATCTGATACTACTGAGAGTTGAAGCAACAAATGACGAAGATGCTGCCAACTCGCAGACTGGTTTAACCACTGTGTTTACTGGTGGAGTTGCTGGTTCCCCTTTGCCTGTGTTGCGTTACTACGTTGGCAATCGAGATGGGATAGGGCAAATAAAGCCTTCTTTGAGTCAGATCCAGTTACTATTGCCAAACCAAAGTGCCAAAATCCCAACCAACCAGCCTGTGAGTTTTAACTGGCGCGAGTCTCAAGGGGCAAGCGCATATAAACTAGAGGTTGAAAGCGATAAAAAACCAATACTCTCAGCAGTGCTGAATGCAAACACGACCAGCTATACAGCTCCTCCCTGGCTTCAAGAGAAAGCTGGGGATACTTTGCGCTGGCGAGTGCAAGCGATCGCTCCTGGTGGTACAACTATAGGTCAATCAGAATGGAGCGAGTTTCAGTTTCAAAAGTCTAGCAACTAACCATCATTCGTTATTACAGTTCAAAATTTTCTCTCACACTCAGCTCGTCCAAACTAACTTCAATGCTAAAGCGTTTACCTCTTTCGCCTTTAAAAAGCTTAAGTTGAATGTAATTATCTTGACCTCTAGCTTCAACTTGCTGAAGAATATTCCCCGCTTTAGATAATAAAGTAACTTTGATATTTGGTGGCAAATATTTATCTTTACCCGTTGGATGCAATTGTATGGAAATAGATATTTTTTCTTCAGCTTCTTCGGTGATATTCACTAGTAACGCCACAGTTTGATGACTTAGTTGTATTCCTAAGTCAATCAATTTACCTCGCTTTGTCGCTAATTCAACACTCCTAGTACTGAAAGCTAAATTCATTTCTGGGCTAAGAAGTGTATCAATAGCTTGCCAACTTTCATCAATGACACCTTGTAACCATTGGCTTAATTTAGTTGTAGTTTCTTGTAGATATACAACTAAATTTTCTTCTACTTTTGTTTCTGTGGCTACAGGTAAAGGAATAGCTGCCGGTTCTAAAAAACGCGAGTAAAATAACAGGTGATTTGGTTCTGGGTCAAATTTTGCTAGCGGTAGCCGATAAAAATTATCTCGTGGTTGTAGTTTGATAGTATAATTAACTAGTTCATCGTAACGCAAAAAGCCTCTAATTATTACTTCTTCTTGCTCTTCTAAGACTTCAAGTAATACATAGAAATGAGCCGCTAATTCTGGTCTTTCAATGATATCTACTGCTAAATTTACCTCTTCGTCAAGTATATTTTCTGTAGCAATTAGACAAAGTTTAAATTCACCAACTTTGAGATAGCTGATATTTGAATCACGCTTGATTGGTTGCTGGGTGATGCGTGTACTCAGCCATTCTTCAAAGCCAAGTAGCGCTAGTGCATTCAGATAAGTTTGCCATTTTTCGGCTTCATTATTAAGGCGATCGCTCCCAGCGGGTCTTCTCTCCGAGACGCTACGCGAATGACCATCGCTAATTTTTTTTGCTGATTGAAAATGTTCTGATTCTAACCAAATCGATTCGGGTAGTAACAATCTTATATCAGTAGAATTAAGCATATCTTTATTACTCATGCAGATTTTTGATTATTTATATTTTGGCGAAGTTCCTGTGCATATAAGCTATCTAAACTCCGGCTTTTTCCCGCTCTAATTTCTTCTGCGGCTTCTTGAAAAATTTCTGCATCAGCAAAAGCTTCAATTTGCTCAACCACAGTTTTGAGATATTCTATTTTTGGGGGAATTTCAGTTAGACCTTTTGAATGAGCCTCTGATAAAATTTTTTCTAGAACTTGTTGTACTGTAGATGTGCGAACTTTGGAAAGTAACTCTCCGGGATTTAATATTCGTCTAGTTTGATCCCAACTTGACATTCCCAATTTAAGACCAACATCTTTCAAAGGCATCCCCTGACAGTAATAAAGTTGCAATCCCGGAATGAATTGATTGGCGAGAGTAGCATATTTTCGGCTTTTTTGCAACTCGTTTAAGCGATCGCTAATCTGTTCTTCAATTGATCCAACTAATGCCGTTTTCAGTTGTTCATGCAAAAACTCTATAATTTCCCGTTGTTCCACATCTAATTCATCTGGGGCATCATTGGGTAAATCTACTCTAGTTGTATAATTTCCCGTATCCGGGTCTTGAATTTCCAGAGGTTCTCGGTAACTCCAAATGTCATATTCTCTGAGTTGAGTTGCTACATGTTTTAGTTCTTTTGTCAACTCAACCGGGGTTTTAATTATGACACCTCGTTGCTGCAAGCTTTTTAACATTTCTTGCAGTTGGGCAGTGGAGGGATCGGGACATCTTTTTGCCCCGACTTGACGCTGCACAAGTCTATCTCGACGATAAACTGAATGAAAGACTTCGACTAAATGGCGATCGCGTACAGATAACTTTTCAATCTGTTTCGGTCTAACTCGATTCATTAAAGCCCAATCACTGAGATTCTGAAAACCAAACTCTGATAAGAAATCTTTAACTTCAGAATTTTGTTTAGTTTGCAAGTATACCCAATTATCTAAGCTCATGCTAGAGGCATCAGCGTTATATGTTCGCAAAACCTCAACCGTAAAAAATTTAAAAGTTGATGTTTTTGTTTCACCGTTTGCATTTAGGAGAAGTTGAGTTTTGCGATCGCTATCCAAGATAATCGGCGTTTTTCCATCATCATTCAGCACAAATGGCAGTAAATCCTTGTACGTAAAGGACTTATCACCACTAAACAGACTATCTATCTTTTGACAAGCTTTGAGAATCGGTTCGCTAACATAGCACCGCAAACAAAATCCAGCTTTTGCACGAGTTGCAACATCAACTTTCTTTGAGTTAAAGCTGTAATTGGATAGCAAAAAAGCTTGCATCTCCCTAGTTTGGGAACTAGGAACATTTTGGTGAAAAAATTCCTCGGCAATCGGAACTAAACTGTATTCATATCCTGCCCTTTGACTCTTAAGACTAATTCGGCAAATATGCCAGTATCTTGATGTCGCACTCATAGATCCTGGTTCTCCTAGTGTACGATGACTTTTATGTATCTTTCTATGCAATAAATAGATGCTTGCATATTCAGCTTATGCAGCACCTATTATTTAGGTTGTCATTAACAACTACCATTAGTCAATTCCAGGTAGAGCAAAACCCAACAAACTTAAATTACATCTGCCTTGAGAGAGGTTTGTCAACAAGAAGGGTGTAGGGGGTAGGGGGTAGGGTGTAGGGGGAAGACGGCATTGGACTACGCTTGGACGCGGGACCATTTGCTACGTCTTGAAAAAACGGGGCTTGTATCCGTGCGGTTCGTTTCTATGAAACATAGTAACTAACTATGGGAATTAGAGTCCTTACACCGCCTTGAGTTCCTTGTAACTCCAAAAAAGAAAGTAAGGATAACTTCAATCCAGTGTGAGTGCGTCGAAATCATAGAGTAGACAAGCCTCACCCGCCAGGAGTAGTGTGATGCCAAATCTGCCCACACAGATGGAGAACAAACTCCAAAAGTGAAGCTGGGAACAGGACGAGGAAAACAAACCTGAGATGGGGGTAACTCGTATAGGTAGGTAGTCACGGTTAGGCATTAGCCGAACCTTCGGAAAAAGCGTCCAAAGCCCTCCAGCCAAACTCAAGGCTGGGTAACGATATACACCCGCATCGCCGATGGATACAGCAGATGCAACTCTGGGTAATCGTGGGCGAAGTGAGGGAACCTAAAACTACAAAACAACTGGATTGGGGAACGAATAAAACGGCTCTTTCAACCTTCAATCCTTGAGATTGTGGAACCCTTAAATAAGGTTTAGCAGGTAGAGTTGGTAGGATTCACTCGAAAATCGGCGAACCAAGGACTCGCTGACAACTGGGTGAGGTTTACATAGAAAATGTCCAAATGTAGTAGAGAAGGTTATGACAACGGAGTTAAATCCAGTTGATAAATGGAAATCAATTCCCTGGCGTAAGCTGCGGAAAATTGTATTTCGCCTACAAGTTCGGATATTTAAGGCTCAAAAGAATGGAAACGCACGATTAGTGCGAAAACTTCAGAAACTTTTATTAAGCTCCAAAGCCGCGAAGCTACTGGCTATCCGCCAAGTGACGCAGTTAAATATGGGGAAGAAAACCGCAGGGGTAGACGGCAAAAAAGCTCTCGAACCCGCCCAAAGATTAGCACTTTACGAAGTGTTGATTAAAAACTGGAAGCAATGGAAACACCAACCTCTTAAAAGAGTTTGGATTCCAAAAGCTGACGGAACAAAAAGGGGACTAGGAATTCCAACCATCGGCGATAGAGCTTATCAATGCCTTCTCAAATATGCTCTGGAACCCGCATCCGAAGCCGAGTTCAACGCCCATTCCTATGGGTTTAGACCTGGAAGAAGCACACGCGATGTCCAACAAGGAATCTTTAATCAACTTAAGACTAACGCCAAAGGTCTAAACAAAAGAATCCTGGAACTAGATATCGAAAAATGTTTCGACAAGATTGACCACAAATTCCTAATGCAATCTGTCCAACTTCCCAGAGCAGCCAAACAAGGACTGTTCCGAGCCATTAAAGCTGGAGTCCGAGGAGAATTCCCGTCTTCAGTAACAGGAACCCCTCAAGGCGGAGTCATCAGTCCATTACTCGCAAACCTAGTCCTACATGGATTGGAAAATGTGGGATATGAATTGAGATACAAAGTTAAAAATGGCGGTACATATTTGGATGCACTAAAAGGATTCCGTTATGCGGATGACGTAGTGTATATTCTCAATCCTGAAGACGATGAAAATATCCTTAGAGAACGTATTGACCTATTCCTGAAAAAAAGAGGGTTAAAAGTAAAAGAAGCCAAAACCAAAGTAGTTAAAAGCACCGATGGTTTCGACTTTCTTGGGTGGAAATTTTGTATTAAACCCAATGGTAAATTCATCTCTACACCGAGTCAAAAATCCGTCAAAGGAATCAAGGCAAAAGTGAAAGAAGTCTTGAAAGATAGTCGATTCACCCTAGAACAACGTATCGATAAATGCGAAGCGGTAGTTCGTGGATGGAGAAATTACCATCGATTCTGCGATATGAGTCAACACGACCTATGGAGTTTAAACCACTGGGCTTGGAAATTCATTCGCAAACAAGGGAGATACGACCGATACCAAACCAACAGGGTTTTAAAGAAAGCATTTCCATCTGTAAAATGGGCAGCGTGTAGGTTTGTCAACGTTACTGGGGCAAAATCCCCCTTCGACGGTGACTTTGCGTACTGGTCACAGAGAGAAAATGCTAATTACGACGGTATAACGGCTAGAATCCTGAAGAAACAGAATCACAAGTGCGCCCACTGCGGTCTAAGGTTCTATTCAGGTGACATTGCAGAATTACACCATAAAGATGGCAACCATGCAAATTGGAAAGTCAATAATTTGGAAGTGCTGCATCGAGAATGTCATCTACATCAAACCAATCATGGCAAAAGATGCGAGTCCGAAAAACAGGTCAATCCTGATTTAGTAGATGTCAAGCTAGGAGCGTAGTGCGGTGAAAGTCGCACGCTACGTTCTGAACGGGAGGTGTCCCATAGCAATATGGGCATCGACCCTAACCAACGGTTGTTGGGGCTATCACGAATGTGCAACCCCACACCCCACAACGCCACACCCCACACCCCGCCCCAACGGGGCTTGGTCAAGCGACCCAAACGGCTTGCCTTAGAGCATTTTCCAGAAAATATAGTATAAAACACTATCAATAAATTCTGACTGATGAATTCTCTTTCATCCCAAAAGTGCATAAGTTGATTGACTGACAGCCATTAGTAATTAGAAAGCAACAAAGCCATTCTGAACAACAAAAACTAGAAAACTATGGCAGGTCAAACTTATACCGTCAAACAGGGCGACTTTCTATCATCAATCGCGCAGCAATTTTACGGCGATGGCAGTGAAGCGTCTTGGAGAAGAATTTACGAAGCGAATAAAGCCTTAATTGGACCTGACCCGACCCAGCTCAAACCAGGGATGGTACTTACCATTCCTGGGGTATCTGCCCCTCAGCCATCGAATAATATCGTCAACAGAGTTTTAGAACTCACCAATATAGAGCGCAGTAAAGCTGGTTTGTCACCACTAAGATTAAATCCGCAATTGACTGCGGCTGCACAAGCTCACAGCGAGAACATGGCACGGAGCAAGTCTATAAGTCACCAACTCCCAGGCGAGTTATCATGATAGCGATCGCATCTCACATGCAGGCTATAAATGGTCAGAAATTGCCGAGAACGTTGCAGCAGGACAGAAGACACCAGAACAAGCAGTCTCTATTTGGATCAACGAGGTTCCTCCCAATGATGCACATCGCAGAAACATTCTTAATCCCAATTATCGGGAGCTTGGTGTTGGTTACTCCAACAACTATTGGACACAAGATTTCGGCTCCCCCGCATACTGAACTTGATGTAAAAGTCAATTTCTCAAAGGAAAAAATCATGTATACCACGCAAAATGCAAGTCAAACATATACCGTACAATCTGGTGACACCCTATTTATAATTGCCGAAAAAGTTTACCAAGATGGTAATTTATGGTCTCTAATTTACGAAGCTAATCGCGGGATAATTGGAAATGATCCCAGTCAAATTCAACTGGGAATGGTACTTGTTATTCCCGAACAAAATCAGTCTGGTAATCCTGGTACAAGCAAGGGAAATTTTCAAGATATGCTCGAAGCACTAGGAGCATTTGAATCAGGATTACCATCAGGAAATCCAAATCAATACACCGTTGAAAATTCACTCGGTTTTATCGGCAAGTACCAATTTGGAGAAGCCCTACTGATTGACCTTGGCTACTACAAAGCCGATGTTTTCTATGGACAACCTGGTGTTGACAAAAATTACTGGCGGGGTACATGGACAGGAAAGAAAGGTATTGATAGCAAAGCCAAATTCCAAAATTCTCCTGATGTCCAAGAATTTGCAATTCGTGAAGCTTTTGCCCTCAACTGGAATCGTATCAACGATACGCTAAAAGGTCAAGGAAAGTCCATAAACGAATACCTCGGTCAGCAAAAGACATTTGATGATAATGGAGTGTCAAAAACAATAACAATCACCCTTTCTGGCATTCTCGCTGGGGCACACCTGCGCGGTCCTTATGGGTTAGCAGACCTTCTGCTCAAAAACGAAGTGTCTCACGATGAATTTGGCACTTCTATTCTGCGATACATAAATGAATATGGCGGTTATCAAGTTACGCCAGAAGATTTTCTCAATCCCGGTTCATAACGAATTTTCTTTGCACTCTCTGCGCCAAAACTCAAGCAGTTGGTCTGGGCAAGGTTTGGCGCTGCCTTCGATTAAACTACTACCTTTAGTTTGGGATAGTCGATATTTTTCTTCATACTGCATAAATTGATTTCACTTTGCCTATTAACGATGTAGATGAAGAATTTATGTAGTAGCCGTTGCTTGCACTCATATCTGCTGCGGTCTTATAACTTCATCCAACTCACATTAATAAAAAGAGAGCTTTCATGGCTGAAAACAACCTAGAATAAATCAAAATTTGTATTCAGATATTACCAGACATGTCTGAAGAAGCGCAAAGAAAAGCGATTGAAGAAAATCCGCAAAACGCAAAAACAGGCTTGAATTTTATCGAAAAATTTGGCGACACCGTTGAGTCATCGCGAATGGCACTTATCGCCGATAAAAAGTGGAAACCAGGTCGGACATTGCGCGTGCGCTTTTTGGATGGCGACCCCGTAGTTCACCAGAAAATTGCTCAGGTAGCACAGCAGTGGAGTCAATTTGGTAACATCAAGTTTCAGTTTGGCAACGATCCTAATGCAGAGATTCGCATCTCCTGTAAACTCGGTGCCGGTTCTTGGTCTTATCTTGGTACTGATGCCTTAAACATTCCCAAGAATCAGCCGACAATGAACTATGGATGGCTCAAACCCGATAGCGACGATAGAGAGTATTTAAGAGTTGTAATGCATGAGTTTGGTCATGCTCTTGGTTGCATCCACGAACATCAACATCCACAAGCCGGAATTCCTTGGAATCGAGATGCTGTTTACCGCTACTATATGGGTGCGCCCAACAATTGGACTAAACAGGACGTAGATAACAATATATTCCAACTGTATAGTAAGAACATCACTCAATTCTCCCGCTATGACCCACAGTCAATCATGCACTATGCGGTTCCCAAGCAGTTAACGACCGGCGGCTTTGAGATTGGCTGGAATAACTATCCGTCAGCAACGGACGAGTGATTAGTTAAAATATTTTTGCTCAACTCGCGCAAACCTTCTCAAGACGCGCTAGACTACTTCTAGTTGAGTTAAGTAGGTTTTGATGCATCATGTCACCCCCAAGGAAGCGGCTAAAATCCTTGGTGTCCACGTCTCCAGTCTGCGAAGGTGGGAAAACGAAGGAAAGCTTAAAGCAATCCGGACACCAGGAGGTCAAAGACGATTTGCCCTTGAAGAAGTCGAGAAAGCGGCAGGTGTCACCGGGACAGTTAGAACTGTTTGCTATGGACGAGTATCGACTCATTCCCAACAAGACGATTTGCAACGACAGCTTGAACATTTACGCGCAAGATACCCAGAGGCTGAAATCATTTCAGAAACTGGAAGCGGACTCAATTTTAGGCGGAAAAAGTTCCTCGCGATTTTGGAACGAATTATCGACGGTGATATCCAACGTCTTGTCGTTGCCCACCCTGACCGACTTGTTAGATTCGGAATCGAATTGGTTAAATGGTTATGCCAGAAATTTCAGTGTGAACTCGTGGTTCTCAATGACCGCAAGCTCAGTCCAGAGCAAGAACTCGTACAAGATATGTTGTCCATCATCTACTGTTTTAGTTCAAGGCTTTACGGACTTAGAAAATACTCAAAACAAGTCAAAGAAGATTTACAAAAAGAAAACCCGTCACTCGTCGTCTCAATCGACAAAGCCTCAACCGAACAGTGTGCAGAAAATCAGGCTATATCCTAGCAAGGAATTGCACAAAGTTTGGAAGCGCTGGCTAGCTCAGTACCGCTATTACTACAACGAAACTATCAGCTTACTTCGTTGTTTTGATAGAGTTGAAAAACTATCTGCTGAAACCTTAGATAAGATGTTACAGCGCTTAGAGAATGCCCCAGACTGGGTAAAAACAATACCAGGTCATCAGCGCCAAGAAGCCTGTTTTGAGGCTTACGACGCATTTAAACGAGCTAAAAAAGATGGAGGTTTTGCTAAGTTCAAATCTGTTAAATCTACCAGTCAAGCGATACAGTTTAAAGTTGGTAATTTTAAAAATGGTACGTGGTATTGTAACACAACTAAAGGCTTGAAATTCACTACGATTGGTCAATCACATCCAAACCAATGTGAATACGGTACAGAGCTTGTATACCGCTGTGGTAAATGGTTTGGGTGTTTTCCGTGTGTAGAAGAAGTTGCGACGACTGGGAGCGACCGGGTAATTGCACTTGACCCTGGTAATCGCACTTTCTTAACTGGTTTTGATGGAGAAAACGTTTTAGAGATTGGCAAGGGAGACATTGGACGCATACAAAGATTGTGTCAACACCTTGACAACCTAATAAGCCGTTCTACTAAGGTCAAAGCCCACCAACGTAGAAAAATGCGTCTTGCCGCAAACCGTGCTAGAGAAAAAATTCAAGACCTAATTAAGGATTTGCATAAGAAGGCTACCAATCTGTTAGTTAATTCCTACAAAACAATCTTTCTTCCAACTTTTGATTCTAGCCAGATGGTAATTAAAAAGAGAAGCGGAAAGAAACGCAGGATTAACAGCAAGTCAGTGCGCCAAATGTTAACCCTTTCCCATTACCGCTTTGAACAACATCTCAAACAAGCAGCGTTAAAAAAAGGCGTGTTAGTTGTACTTTGCAACGAATCTTACACGTCTAAAACCTGTGGTAGTTGCGGTCATATTCACCATAAGCTTGGTGGTTCCAAAATCTTTAAATGCCTACATTGCGGCGCTCAAATTTCCCGCGATGTTAATGGCGCACGTAACATTATGCTACGTGCTTTGCAGGCAACTGCCTTCACCGTAACGCACGATTCTTTGGTGCTGTCGGATGCGTCCGACTTGACGGGAAGCGGTAGTTAATCAACTTTAATCGGTTTGATTAGCTTAAAAGTTGCACAAACAGTTCATCGCTCAGATGTATCCTCTGCCCAAGACTGGTGGATAAACCGCTTCACAGGGGAAAAGGGGAAAGGGGAAAGGGGAAAGGGTAAGAAATCCCCCTGCTCCCCCTTGTCCTCCTTGTCCTCCTTGTCTCCTTGTCTTTTTGTCTTTTGAAGTACCATGCTAAAAGTCACCGAAGAGCGCGATCGCATTCACATCGGCGAAAGATTCTCCGTGTCTTTCCAACGCACTCTGCGAATACCTAATGATGGCATCTACCCTCTTCCTCCGGGGTTGGGTGCTTTTCCGATTCAGCGTGTCGCCGATTACCTAGATCGTGTTCCCCCTCATTGGCGCGAACAGGGCGGTTATTTCATTCCCATGTATCAACGAGAAGCATTGTGGCTGGGATTCGACGGTGCAAGTTTCAAGCCAAACGCAGTCAAAATTGCGATCAGTAAAATCAACGCAATTTCCGGCGAAGCTTTGGATGAAACACTCCACACCGACCCCCAAAACTATATCGTCTGTCCAGACCAACCCTGGCTAGACGGGATAAATGCAGGTGATAACTTTATTCGTCAGTTTGTCGCCATGCCCTTGGGACAAGGTTACACTGTTGAGGCGCAAGTTACTGGTACAGAGGAATTTGGTGGAATCCAGATTTTGGTTTACGAACCCAAACCAGGAAGATTTCCCGACCAACCTCCACAAACACGCGGTTTCACTAGTTTCGAGATTCTACCACCACCAGCCGCCCCGATGGAAATGGGTTTGGGGGCAGGAGGTAAAATGCAACAAAAAATCTACCCCGATTCTTACGGTCTTGGCTCATGGGATACTGAAAATTACGGCTCTGTTTTCGTGCATATTGTTAATAGCGAGCAGTATCGGGAATTGACAAACCTCGAACCTCCGCCAACACCAATTACCGCTCAAGTTTACGCTCAGTATAAGTTGCCCTGGTTTGCTCTTTACGACGAAGCACAGGGAGATTTGCCAGCAGCTGACAAGCTGAGTAAAATCAAACCTATTCCAGACCAAGATAATCAGTCAGTTGATATAGCCGAATCCCAAATCGAAAAGCTGCATCATCCACCTATTTAGGAATGAGCGCAAAAGCCTCTCAAACTCTCCTAAACTCTGTGTCCTCTCTCTTGAAAAGGTCTGATCGGAGGAAACCTCCGCTCAGACTTTTCGCTGCTTCCTCTGCGGTTCGTTTTCCGTAACGTAATAAAATGGTTAAGAAATCTTTTCGTAGTAAGCGCTCTTTGCCCTTAATCTAACCCCAAATCTACAGCAATGCGATGAGCGCAGGCAAACCCCGAAAACGCCACCGCATTCAAACCCTGACCCGGAAAAGTACTATCTCCCACGCAATAAAGTCCGGGAATATCTGTACGATTAAACGGCATCCCCAATAAACCCCGCAACTTACGCCGGGGAATTGGTCCATAAGTGCCATCAACACGACCTAAAAAGCGGCGATGCGATCGCGGTGTTCCCACCTCTAAATAATCCAATCCCGCATCTAAACCGGGAAAAATCTTCTCCAAGCGGTCAATAATTCCCCACGCTGCTTCTTCCTTCTTCGCCTCATACTCACCCGCTGATAAATTCTGCCAATCTGCAATCCAATGCGGCGTGAAAGCGTGAATTATATCATAGCCTGTCGGTGCTAAATCTGGGTCAAGCAAAGTGGGAATCGAAACAAAAATTGTCCCTTCTGCATCTGCCATTTTTTCCCAGTCTTCTAGCAAAATGTGATGGCATTCTATCCCCTTCGGCAACACCGAATTTTTTACCCCCATGTGCAAACTGAGAAAACTGGGCGATTTTTTATAGCGTTGTTGCCACTTTTTTTCACTTTCTGGTATTTCTTCTGCTGGTAGTAAATTTTCAAATGTATCCCAGCGTGTAGCATTAGAAACTATGCGTTTTCCCAAGTATACTTTACCGTTAGCCAGTTGCACGCCCACGGCTCGTTGATTTTCTTGAATGATTTTTGTTACTCTCGCTTGATAGTGAATCTCACCCCCAGCTTTTTCAAGACCCTCAACTAGTTTTTGGGCAATTTGTCCCACCCCACCTTTAGGGTAGTTAACTCCTCCATAATGCCTGTCGGAGAACACCATTCCCGCATTAATCATCGGTGTCATGTCCGCTGGAACTACCGACCAGCAATAGCACTCAATATCGATAAATTTTAATAATTCCGGGTCTTTAATATAGCGTCGCGCTAAATCTCCGGCATTTTGGGGCAGATACTTAGCTAAACCGAGACACGCTAATGGGTGCTGGAAAAATGACCGCAACAAATACCGAGGTTCTTCCAGAGACAGCAAATCCATGCGATTGAGGCAATTGAAGACTTTCCAACATTCGTCATAAAAACGACGAATTCCTTCTTTTTCATGAGGAAATTTGGCAGTAAGATTTTGCAAAAATTTATCATAAACTCGATCAACTTTAACAGAGAAGTTGTCGGGCAGATGATAATGAATCTGCACCAAGTCGGGAATTGTCTCTAAGCTGACATTTACAGCATCAAGAGCGCGTTTTAATAAGTTGGTGGTGCCGCGATCGCCAAACCCAAAAATCATCGACGCCCCAACATCAAATTTATAGCCTTGCCTTTCAAAGTAACCAGCACTACCACCAGGAATTAGATAGCGTTCTAGCACCAGCACTTTAGCACCCTTCGCGGCTAGCTGAGTTGCTGTCACTAAACCACCAATTCCAGAGCCAATCACGATTACATCGAATGAGAAAATGGGGAGTGGGGGAGTGGGGGAGTGGGGGAGTGGGGGAGTGGGGAACAAGGGGGACAAGGGGGACAGGGGGACAGGGGGACAGGGGGGACAAGGGGGACAAGGAAGAATTATATCCCATATCCATTACCCATTACCCATTACCCATTACCCATTACCCAATTCCCAATTCCCAAAAAAAAGAGGGACGAGCCGTTATATTGCTGGCTAATCCCGTCTGCCGATCCTTAAAGAGAGGAGAACACTTGAGACCAATATAAACTTGATTGAGAATAAATGTCAACTATAAATGAAAAAAACTTGCAATAAATTTGCCGATGTAATTTTAGCTTTCAGTAGTACGCTTTGCTCATTGTATTATGAGGTTTCAGTTGTTATATAATATATAGTCGCCATCATCCGCAAGTTATGACGCTCCAATTGCGTATTTACGTTCCGCCCCATCCTTTAATTAAGCACTGGCTCGCAGTCGCTCGTGATGCTGCGACACCTTCAGTTTTATTTCGCAGTGCGATGACTGAGTTGGGACGCTGGTTGACTTATGAAGCTGCTCGCGAGTGGTTGCCAACTCAAGAAACAACTGTTAAGAGTCCTTTAGCATCGTGTCCTGCGACTTTGATTGACCCAGAAATGCCGATCGCAGTCGTGCCAATTCTCCGGGCAGGGTTAGGATTGCTAGAGGGAGCGCAGACGTTGCTACCTTTGGCTTCTATTTATCATCTGGGCTTAGTGCGAAATGAAGAAACTCTGCAACCAGAGTGTTACCTAAACACATTGCCAGAAAAATTTGACCCCCAAACACGAGTGTTAATTACCGATCCGATGTTAGCAACGGGAGGTTCGATTATGGCAGCGATGGCAGAATTAACACATCGGGGTGTCGATCCGACTTTGACGCGGATTGTTTGTGTGGTGGCAGCTCCCCCAGCTTTGCAACAATTGAGTGCTGCTTATCCGGGTTTAATAATTTACACCGCCACCATTGACGAAACCGTCAACAACCAGGGGTATATTGTTCCGGGATTAGGAGATGCAGGCGATCGCATCTTTGGGACTTAAGCTAGTATGCAGCTATAACAGTTAGGTGCAATAACTAGTTGGGAGATGCAAAGCGTTTCATCAAGGCGGTAAAGATATGAGTCAGCGTGATGGTTTTGCGAGTGGTTTTTTTGCTGGGGCAATTGTCGGCAGCGTAATCGGTGGCGTTGTGGGTGCCCTGATTACTCAAAAACGCGATCTCGAATTAATAGAAGAGGAGTCGGAACAGACAAATGGAACAGCAGAGGCTAAAAAAACAAATATTTTGAAACGGCGTACTATGAAAGCCGCCGAAAATGAAGGTGTGGAAATAGAAACGGCGCGGCGATCGCTTGAAGATAAAATCGCCCAGCTCAATGCCACAATTGATGAAGTCCGCAAGCAGCTGGGAAATGTCAACACTAATTCTACTCAGTCAATTAGCGATCGAGCCTCGCGCAGCGATGAACTTCGCTAAGAAAACACGAAAATAAGAAGGTAACTGGGTAACGAAAGTGCCAATTATGGTATATGCCAAAACAATTTGTACACACCATGACCCAGGCTCAATTAAAATCAAGATTAAGACCGATGCGTGACACCTAGCCGAAAACGGACACATCCATGAATTTACTGGTTACTACTCTGGCTACTTTCGTACAGATTTATGGTGCCCTGCTAATTATCAGGGTTCTGTTGACTTGGTTCCCCAATATCAGCTGGTATAATCAACCATTTTCTGCTTTGAGTCAGATCACCGACCCCTATCTGAATCTTTTTCGCTCAATCATTCCTCCATTAGGCGGCATGGATTTTTCACCGATGTTAGCGATTATACTGCTTCAGGTTGTGGGTGGTGGTCTTGTTAGTTTGGCGCAAAGTTTGCAGTTTGCCTCATTTTAAAGCAAAAGATTTTCAGTCTGGGCTAACCAGCCCAGACTAAAACCGACTAACGTCGGACTTGACCGCTAAATCCGGCAGCTTTAAACTGCTTCAGTTTCAATGGGGTAGGCTGATTCGCAGGTACAGAAATTCTCAAATCAAAATCACTGATACCTGATGGTATTTCCGCAATTGAACCAAGACGGGTACGATTTTGCATTACCGAATCGCCGTTAGCATCATAGATGCGCCCAAAAATATCTGCATCGTAAACTGTTTTGTTAGTATCATTCTGAGCTTTACCAGTGACAATAAAGCAGTTAGCAGCTCTAGAACCGCTACTGGTAACAGTTCCTTTTGCCAGTTCTGGTGGACAATCATGATAGGAAATATCGAATAGTTTAATTTGTGTCAGCGCTACAGCGGGCGGAGTAAACACCCACGAAAGAACCCCGATGACACAACAAATGAAAACAAGCGTGAGTGAGCGCAAGCGCATAAAAGACACCGTAAATAAATTCAATAATAGATAGCTTTCACCCCAGCTTACCTTGAATTTAACTCCAAAGAAAGTTGGAAAGTTGTATTTAAGATTTGTAATAATTAAGAAACATATTCGCTCAATTGCCCCTACGCTAAAACTGGACAAAAAAGGATGCGCCTTCATCCTTTGTGACTGGTGGGGTGTTGAGGATCTTTAAAACAAGGCTGTCCAATTTTGTCTGACTTTTTGGAACCCTGAAATTATGAGTCCTGATGAGATTGAAGCAGCTTTGCAAGCAGCCTTTAATAGTTGTGATGCAGCCAGCTGTCCTCTCACTGATATGCAGAAACAGATATTACTGCAAGTGATTTCGGAAATTCAGGAAAACTCTTATGCTGGTGTTGCAGATCTTCGCAATCCCTTAGACGAACTTACACCGGCGGAATTAGAAGCATTTTTAGAGTTCGTCAAAACACAAGAGCAACACAACCGCACTTGGAAAGTACAATTACTTAACGACTGGCTGCAACAGAAGGACTCTGGAAAAGTAAATTTTGTTCGCAAACGCTATGGTTTGCAGTGGCTAAATCGCGTTGAGCCATATCATTTTGAAAAATATTCTTATTTTGAGGATGCACTAAAACTCAGGATAGGCGATCGCATCGAAATTTCCAATGCTCTATGGGAATGGGTACAAGAAAATGGTCCGTGTACCCGCGAATGGTTTCCCTGCACAGTAATTCAAGTAAATCAAATTGGCAATGGCGATGATACATACACCAATTGCATCATCCGCTTTACCAACGGTACTGAATACGAAATTCAAGGAATTTACGAATGGAATCGTTATAATTGGCGCTGGCTGAGGAGGTAGGGGGAGGGGGGGATGGGGGGATGGGGGGATGGGGGGAGGGGGGGGAGGGGGAGGCAGGGGAAGCAGGGGAAGCAGGGGAAGCAGAGGAAGATGAGGTAGCTTTTCCTCCTTGTCCCCCTTGTCCTCCTTGTCCCCCAAGTCCAGTGCCAGTCGCCGAGGGCGTTCGTGACCTCCGCACGGAGAAAAGCTCCCCTTGTCTCCAAGGAGTCCCCTCATCCCCTCACCGCCAACCGAGGTGATTTCTTAGTGTTTGGCGCATGATGTCTACGGGGACAGATTCTAAATCTAACCAGATTTTTAAGGCTAATGCACCTTGCTGGACTAGCATTTCTAAGCCGTCAATGGCGATCGCACCTTGTTGTCGTGCTAGTTGGAGAAATCGTGTTGGGCTAGGATTGTATATTAAATCGTAGGCGATCGCTCCTCTAGGCAAATCCTTCATTTCCTCTGCACTTAAAGGCGACACATCAACGTTGGGATGCATTCCCATTGGCGTTGTGTTTACCAACAGATGTGCTTGGGAAATTATCCTTGACATTTCCTCCCATTTATGTATATGCAAATTCACTTCTGGTGGTAAATTATCCCAGCTATTGCGGAATTCTTTCAACTTCTCCTCATTGCGCCCAATTACATGAACTTGCGTACAACCTAGCTGGATACAACCAGCTACAACAGCGCGAGATGCCCCACCATTGCCTAAAATTACTGCTACCGTCTGCTGCCAATTTCGCCTATACGTTGTTTGCAGAGGAGAGATAAATCCTTCTATATCAGTGTTTGTCCCAATCCAATGGTTATCTTTACGAAGAACAGTATTTACCGCACCTACAGATTTAGCAATTGGATGAATTGCCGATAAACAACTCATAATCGCTTGTTTGTGAGGAATTGTCACGTTAAAGCCTGTAACGCCAATCGCCAAAAAGCCTTGGATAGCTTTCGGCAAATCATCTGGTTTAATGGGAAAAGGCAGATAAACGTAATCTAATCCCAAAGATTTCAGAGCTGCATTATGCATCAACGGTGACAGCGAATGTTCAACCGGATGCCCAATTACTCCTAGCAGTTTCGTTTTTCCAGTAATCATTTATAATACTTTCAGCTTCTAAGTTTGAAGTTATTATTTTAAGTAATTTCAACAACATATAAGAAAAAACCCCTACTTTCAAGTAGGAGTTTAATGTAGATTACATGTTCAACAGTAAGAGCGCTTGTTCCAACTGCATCTTAGCTTTATGCAAGTTAAGCAGCGTTTCTTGGTCATAGCGATGGGGATACTCTAAACGCTTCCCTTGCATCGTTGCTCTAATCAATGCCGCTTGTTGGTCGGTAGGTTCTCCCATTTGATCCAATGCTTGTCCTAAGTCCTGATAGCCTTTAAAGGTCATTCTCCTTAATCCTTCCCCTTCCTTCATCTGACGTAAGGCAATAGCTGCAAAGGTCAATAAAGTATCAATCCAAGCAGTTTTATAACTAGGGTTTCCCAGTGGCTTCAATCCATACTGCTTGCAGAGTCCTTTAAGTTCCCCTAAGGTTTTGATTTCTAATTCAGAACGTGTAAACATGGAATTGTCCATTTTAAAAAGGTGGATATTGGTGGTTGCTAGTCGTCAAACAAATCAACCACCAATTAAACAATTTATCCCTATGTACACATTCGATTCAACCTATATTTACATTTCTTAATTGATGCCAAACCCTAAAGGGAACCCTGAAAACCTTATCAAGCTTGTTACTGACAGAGATGAACCGTTAACTGAAACGGTGACTATCAGGGTTCCCGCATCCATTAAGCAAAAGCTAAAATCATTAGACAATCACGCAGAGTTCTGTAGACAGGCTATTTATAAGGCTTTGAGCGAACTAGAAACCAGTGATGATGATTTTACTTAAAGTAATTTACACACAAGACACTACTGAGGCTATTAATGTTTTTTCCCGCAATCAATCGTTGCATAATCTTAATATTTTAAATCTCGCACGCGCCAAGCACGCCTAAAGGTAGAAATTTAGTTTAGGTGCTAAAAGACTCTAAATAATCAGCCTATAGCCTGAGAATGCCGAGCTAGAATTATTAAAGGTTACTTAACATTTCGTCATATCATGCAGGGGAGTAATCTAAACGCCATAGACCGTAACAAGTCGTAGCAATACGGACTCCCCCAGACCACTCCTTAAGCAAGAGTAGCTGTTATCTCTAAGCGTTAAAGTTCGTACCTTGGGGTGTCGAGC
>JAESGF010000187.1_pt1 | contig 41457 bp, 41 predicted proteins | sample 9269621 | NCBI WGS metagenome assembly JAESGF01 (sample SAMN14515066, study PRJNA621663) | algae metagenome | isolation source: Tolypothrix carrinoi HA7290-LM1 and co-occurring heterotrophs from dry rock... | place: USA: Makauwahi cave, Kauai, Hawaii | collected 2011-01-06
CTCGTTCCTCTCGTTCCTCCGCCTCAACCCGGACTTCCAGATCGGCGCGCAGGGGGCGATCCTGATCCTCGTGCTCGCGCTTCGCGCCGTGATCGCCCGGAGCGAGTCGCGATGAGCCGCTTCAGCCTGTCGCGCTACCCCTGGGCATTCGCGTGGATCGCCGCCGCGGCCGTCTGGCTCGCGACCGCCGCCTTCACGCAGGGGCAGGGCGCCGGCGAGGTCCTCTCCGTCGCCTTCACCTTCGCGACCTTCTTCGTGATCGTCGCGATCGGCCAGATGTTCGTCATCACCCTCGGCCCCGGAAACGTCGACCTCTCGATCCCCGCCACGATGACGCTGTCCGGCACCGTCGCCATGAAGATCATGGCCGAGCAGAACCTCATGCTCGTGCCGGGGCTCCTCGTCTCGCTCCTGATCGGCGTCGTGGTTGGCGGCTTCAACGTCGTCCTCATCCGCCTCCTCAGGATCCCGCCGATCATCGCGACCCTCTCGTCCTCGTTCGTCATCCAGTCGGCGGCGATCTGGTACAATCGGGGCCTGCGCATCAAACCGCCGCCCCTGCTGGCGGACTTCACCACCGCCAACGTCGCCGGCGTGCCCGTCCTCGCGATCTGCATCATCCTCCTCGCGGCGGTGATGCACGTCGTCCTCACCCGCACCGTGTACGGGCGGACTGTGATCGCGATTGGCCAGAACGCCCGCGCCGCGCGGCTCGCCGGCCTCTCGGTCGACCGCGTCCGCTTCGGGACCTACGTGATGTGCGCGGTGTTCGCAGCGCTCTGCGGCTACCTCCTCGCCGGCTTCTCGGGCGGCGCCGCGCTCAACATGGGGGCGGAGTACCTCCTCTCCTCCGTCGCCGTCGTCGTGATCGGCGGCACCTCGGTCGCCGGCGGCTTCGCCAACGTCCCGGGCCTCTGGGGAGCCGCGCTGTTCCTGTTCCTCCTCGTCACGATGCTGAACACCTTCGGCCTCGGCGCGGGCGTTCGCCTCGTCCTCACCGGCCTCATCATCATCGCCGTGATCGTGCTTGCGAGCGGCGTTCGCAGCCGCGCGCGGTGACCGTCCCTCCGCTGCTCCGTCGCTGATCGACCTCTCGCAACAGTGTCGGAGGACGACGCGCTGCGCTCACCGTCTCAGCCTGCCGTTGTTGCATCAGAGGTGAAGCACGCTTTCCTGCTGCCGGAGAGGTCAAACCTTGCGGCACCGGACCCGCTGTCCTAAGACCCCTTTCATATCTCCAGTTGAACCCGGACAGCGTGCCGTGGCGATCGAGATGGGCCTTGCGATGAGCGTTCTGGACGAGAGGTTGAATGACGAGTTCGGCCGGATCGCCGCTCTCCGCCGCCTCGATATCTTCGATACCCCGCAGGAAGCGGTTTTCGAGCACATCACCAAGCTCGTGCGGATCTCGCTGCGGGTGCCGATGTCCGCGGTGTCGCTGATCGACGCCGATCGCCAGTGGTTCAAGGCGATCCAGGGCCTGAACGCCTGCGAGACCCCGCGCGAGCACTCCTTCTGCGCCGTCACGATCCAGCAGCGCCGGCCGATGATCATCCCCGACGCGCGCAAGGACCCGCGGTTCGCGGAAAACCCGCTCGTCACCGGCGCGCCCCACATCAGGAGCTACGCGGGTGCCCCGCTCACCCTGCCGGACGGCTACCAGGCCGGCGCCCTCTGCGCCATCGACACCGTCCCGCGCAACTTCTCGGACGGCGACATCGAGGTGCTGTCCCAGCTCGCCGCCTGCGTCGTCAACGAGATTGAGCTCCGGCAGCGGGCCTCGCGCGACGCGATGACCGGATTCATGTTGCGCTATCCGTTCCTCAATCGGCTTCGCGGCATGATGGAGGACTATGCCGCGCGCCGCACGCCGTCGACGCTCGCGATCCTCGACCTCGACCACTTCAAGTCGGTCAACGACCGTTTCGGCCACGATGCGGGCGACGCCGTCCTAAAGGGGGTGACCGACTGTTGCCGCCGTGTCCTCCTCGGCAACGTGCAGTTCGGCCGGCTCGGCGGCGAGGAGTTCGCGATCGCCTTCCCCGGCCTCGACACGGATGCCGCGTTGGGCCAGCTCGCGACGCTCCGCACCGCCATCGAGCGGCTTGTCTTCACCGACTATCCGGGGCTCAGCGTCACGGCGAGCTTCGGTGTCGCCGGTCTCAGCCCCGGGATCGCCAACGTCTCCGTCTGGTGCAAGATGGCCGACGCTGCGCTCTACGGCGCCAAGCAGGCCGGCCGCAACCGCGTCCTCCTCTGCCAGGACCTGCGCGGGATCTCGCCGGATATGCCGTCCGTCGCCCTGCCCTTCCTCGACGGCATCCCGACGGAGACCGACATCGACCGCTTCAGCCGCCTCGCGATGGCCCGCGGCGCCGCCTGACGCCGTCGTTCGCAACCACGGCGACGCTGCGGCAACGGTTTCGCGAAAAGCGTGCGCCACCCGTGGCGCGCGGCGAACGAGGCTGTAAAGTCGGCCGACGGGGGCTATCGCGCCGCCCCGCCCGTTCGCCGAGGACTCCATGGCCGAGCTGAAGTCACATCTTCCCGGAACCTTCTACCGCCGGCCATCGCCGGACGCGCCGCCGTTCAAGGAGGCGGGCGACGCCGTCGCCGCGGGCGAGGTGGTCGGGCTTGTCGAGGTCATGAAGACGTTCTCCGAGGTGAAGGCCGACCGGGCCGGCACGATTGTCCGCTTCCTCGTCGACAACGAGGATCCCGTCACCGCCGGACAACCCGTCGCCGAAATCGCCGAGTAGCCCGTGCCGCTCAGGAAACTCTTCGTCGCGAACCGCGGCGAGATCGCTGTCCGCATCATTCGCGCGGCGCGCGTCATCGGCCTCGAGACGGTGCAGGCCCACTCGGCGGCGGACGCGGATTCCCTTGCCGTCCAGCTCGCCGACGAGGCGGTCGCGATCGGCCCGCCGGCGGCGGCGAAGTCGTACCTCAACATCGACGCGGTGATCGAGGCGGCCGTCGCCTCCGGCGCCGACGCGATCCACCCTGGCTACGGCTTCCTCGCCGAGAACGCGACCTTCGCCGAGCGCGTCGTGGAGGCCGGCCTCGTCTTCGTCGGTCCGTCCGCGGACGTTATCCGCCGCATGGGCGACAAGGTGGCGGCCCGCGAGGCGGCCCGCGCGGCGGGGGTGCCGACCGTCCCCGGCAGCGAGGGCCGGGTCGACGCCGCGGAAGGTCGCCGGATCGCCGATTCGATCGGCTACCCCGTGATCATCAAGGCGTCGGCGGGCGGCGGCGGGCGCGGCATCCGCGTCGCGGAGAACGCCGCCGCCTTCGACCGCCTGTTCCCGCAGGCGAGCGCGGAGGCGCGCGCGGCCTTCGGCGATGGCGGGCTCTATGTCGAGAAGCTCGTGCACCCCGCGCGCCACGTCGAGGTGCAGATCCTCGGCGACGGCCGCCGCGCCGTCCACCTCTTCGAGCGCGAGTGCTCGCTGCAGCGCCGCCGCCAGAAGGTGTGGGAGGAGGCGCCCTCCATCGTGCTCGACGAGGCGACCCGTGAAGCCCTCACAACCTCCGCCGTCCGCCTCGCGGAGGACGTCGGCTACTCCGGCGCCGGAACGCTCGAGTACCTCTACGACGAGCGCACGGGCGAGTTCCACTTCATCGAGATGAACACCCGCATCCAGGTCGAGCATCCGGTGACGGAGATGATCACCGGCGTCGACATCGTGGCGGAGATGCTGCGCATCGCCGGCGGCGAGCCGCTGCGATACCGGCAGGAGGACATTACCCGCCGCGGCCACGCGATCGAGGTGCGTATCAACGCCGAGGACCCCGCCAACGGCTTCATGCCGGCGCCCGGCCGCGTCGACGGACTCCACGTCCCCGGCGGCATGGCCGTCCGCTGGGACTCGATGCTCTTCGCCGGCTGCGACGTGCCGCCGTTTTACGACTCGCTCCTCGGCAAGCTGATCGTGTGGGGCGAGACGCGCCCCGCCGCCCTCGCGCGGCTCGGCGCGGCATTGTCCGAGCTCGCCATCGCCGGACCGAAGACGACCGCGCCCCTCTTCGCCGCCCTCCTCAAGGCGCCCGAGGTCCGGCGCGGCGAAGCCGACATCACCTGGCTCGAACGCTGGCTCGAAACGAATGCGGCCGATCTCTGAGGAACAGACATGAGCGCGCGATACAGCTACGGAGGCGACGAGCAGATCTTCGTCGAGGTGGACGAGGCGATGAGCCTCTCCGCCTTCTTCACCTCGCTCGCCATCACCAACGCCGTCCGTGAGGCGGCGATCCCCGGCGTCACGGAGATCTGCCCGGCGAACGCCTCGTTCCAGATCGGCTTCAACCCGGACGTGATCCGCCCCGAGGCGCTGATGGAGCGCCTCAAGGACATGGAATCGGCCGCCGCCAGCGCCCCGTCCCGCATCGATGCCCGCATCATCGAGATCCCGGTCTGGTACAAGGACCCCTACACCCACGAGACGCTGATGCGATTCCGCGAGCGTCATCAGGACCCCTCCGGCACCGACCTCGAGTACGCCGCCCGCATCAACGGCTTCTCCTCGGTGGAGGAGTTCTGCGCCGCCCACGCCGGCTCGCCGTGGTTCGTCTCGATGGTCGGCTTCGTCGCGGGCCTGCCATTCCTCTACCAGATGGTCGAGCGCTCCCGTCAGCTGGAGGTCCCGAAATATCTGCGCCCGCGCACCGACACGCCGAAGCTCACCATCGGCCACGGCGGCTGCTTCTCGTGCATCTATTCCGTCCGCGGCGCCGGCGGCTACCAGATGTTCGGCATCACTCCGGTGCCGATCTTCGACCCGAAGCAGACGCTGCCGTACCTGCGCGAGTTCATGGTGCTCTTCCGCCCCGGCGACATCGTGAAGTTCACGCCGGTCGACCGCGCCGGCTACGACGAGATCCTCTCCGAGGTGAACGCCGAGCGCTACACGCCCCGGATGGCGGCCGTGACCTTCGACCTCGACGCCTTCGAGCGTGACAACGACGGGTACAATGCCAAGTTGATGGAGGCCCTCGCGTGACCGTCACCGTCATCACCCCCGGCCTCGCGACCACGATCCAGGACCTCGGCCGGCCGGGGTACTTCCACCTCGGCATCCCTGTCGGCGGCGCGATGGACCGCCTCGCCCTGATCGCGGCGAACCGCCTCGTCGGCAACAAGGAGGGTGCGGCGGCGCTGGAAGCCGTCTTCATGGGCCCCGAGCTCGAGTTCTCGGACGACCGGATCGTCGCCGTCTGCGGCGCGGAACTCCCGCCGAAGGTCGACGGCACCGAGCAGCCGACCTGGACGAGCTTCAGCGTGAAGGCCGGCCAGCGCCTCTCGTTCGACTACCTGCGCGAGGGCGCCCGCGCGATCATCGCGATCTCCGGCGGGATCGACACGCCGCTCCAGCTTGGCAGCCGCTCGACGTACGCGATCGGCGCCCTCGGCGGCGTGAACGGCCGTGCCATCGCCGCCGGCGACACGCTCCCGCTGGGCGTGGGCGCGGGCACCGCCGGCCGTTCCGTCCCCGCCGATCTCCGCCGCGGCCCCGGCGGCTCGCCGGAGATCCGCGTTCTTCCCGGCCTCTACTGGCACCGGATCACCGAGGCTGCCCAGCGCCACTTCTTCGAGGACACCTGGACCGTCGCGCCCGAGGCGGACCGGATGGGTTACCGCTTCCGCGGCGGCCGGCCGATGGAGTTCGTCCCGCGCGAGCAGCCGTTCGGGGCGGGCTCCGACCCGTCCAACATCACCGACGCCTGCTACCCATACGGCTCGATCCAGATCCCCGGCGGCACGGAGCCCATCGTCCTCCACCGCGACGCCGTCTCCGGCGGCGGCTACTTCATGGTGGGCACGGTCATTTCCGCCGACATGGACTTGATCGGCCAGCTCCAACCGAACAAGAAGGTGCGCTTCGTCGAGGTCGACATGGACGGCGCGCTCGCCGCCCGGCACGACTACGCCGCCACCCTCGCCCGACTTCGTGACGCCGTCTGAAAGGTCTCCCCATGCTCGCCCCGTCCCGCCCCCTCCTCGCCGACCGGCTGCTGGCCCCCTCGCTGCCGCGCGACATCGTCCTCGCTCTCGTCGGCTCCCTCCTGCTGACGCTCTCAGCCAAGGTGCAGGTCCCGATGTGGCCCGTGCCGATGACAATGCAGACCTATGCCGTCACCGTGATCGGCATGGCGTTCGGCTGGCGCCTCGCGGGCGCCACCGTCGGCCTCTACCTCCTGCAGGGGGCGGTCGGCCTCCCGGTATTCGCCTCGGGCGCCGGCCTCGCCTACATGGCCGGCCCGACGGGCGGCTACCTCGCCGGCTTCCTCCTCGCCGCCATCCTCTGCGGCTGGCTCGCCGAGCGCGGCTGGGACCGCACCGTCGCCGGCACGCTCGCCGCGATGACCGCCGGCACCGCCCTCATCCTCACGCTCGGCTGGGCCTACCTGTCGACGCTGGTCGGCGCCGAGGCGGCGCTCGCCAACGGCGTGATGCCCTTCATCGCGGGCTCGGTGGTGAAGGTCGCCCTCGGCGCGGCAACGATGCCGCTCGCCTGGCGCCTCCTCGGCAGCCGCTGAGGCCCCACACGGCGCCGGTGCGGACGCGGATCAAGGTCTGCTGCATCTCCTCCCGCGAGGAGGCAGCGCTTGCGATCGCGGCCGGCGTCGACGCCCTCGGCCTCGTCGGCGACATGCCGACGGGGCCGGGCATCATCACCGACACCCTCGCCCGCGCCATTGCCGTTGAGAGCCCCGCACCGGTCTCGCCGTGGCTCCTCACCTCCGAGAGCGACGCGGGCGCCATCCTCGACCACGCCGTCCGCTGCGGCGTCACGACCGTCCAGATCGTCCGCCACGTCGACCCGTCCGTGCATGACCGCCTCGCCGAGGCGGCACCGTGGCTCCGCCGCGTGCAGGTGATCCATGTGGAGGACGGCACGGCGGTCGAGCTGGTGCGCACGTACGGCACGCGCCCGCACACGGTCCTCCTCGACTCGGGCCGCCCCTCCGCATCGGAGCTCGGCGGCACCGGCCGGATCCACGACTGGGCGGTCTCGCGCCGTTGCGTCGAGGCGGCGTCGCGCCCGGTGTTTCTCGCCGGCGGCCTCGGCCCGGCGAACGCGGCGGAAGCGGTCCGGGCCGTCCGCCCCTTCGGCCTCGACCTCTGCTCCGGCCTCCGCCGCGAGGGGCGGCTCGACGCGGAGCTCCTCGCCGCGTTCGTCGCTGCAGTCAGGTCGGCGGACGCGACGTGACGACCGTTCTCAGAAGCTCGCAACGACCACGGCGGCGCAAGGCGAGCTCCCACAATCGGCGCAGCCGGACGGCTGCCACGTGGCGAACGCGGGGGTGGGTTCCGTCAAAGCGGTCCGCAGGACCGAAGGCTTGCCGCTTGACGGGCGGGGGCGGCACCCCCGAACTCCGCGGGCAGCGCCCGCGCCGCGCGTCCGCACGGGCCGACCCGGCGTCAGCCGCCCTTCATTCGCCTCGCGACCCCGTCCACGGCAGCCCTCAGATACCCCACCTCCGTCCCGGCCCCCACGACGGTCATCCCGTAGCCGACATACCGCTCCGCCTCATCCGCATTCGAGGCGAGGATCCCCGGCGCCGCCCCGCCGCGCCGGGCTGCCGCGACCACCTCGCGGATTGCCGCCTGCACCGGCTCGGCATTCATGCCGCCGAGATGGCCCATCGTGGCGGCAAGGTCCGCCGGGCCAACGAAGATGCAGTCGACCCCGTCCACCGCCGCGATCGCCTCGGCATTGCCCACCGCCTCCGGGTTCTCGATCTGGAGGACGAGGAACTGCGTCTCCTTCACCGTGGCGTGGTAGTCCGGCACGCGGCCGAAACGGTTGCCGCGCGGCGCGCCGGCGTAGCCGCGCATCCCCTCCGGCGGGTAGCGGGTCGCGCGGACGATCGCCTCCGCCTCCGCCACCGTGGACACGTTCGGGATCACCAGCGAGCGGGCGCCCGCGTCGAGATACTGCTTGATGAGGTGGGGGTCATGGCAGTGGAGACGCACCATCGGCTCGACGTCGTAGCCGCCGCAGGCCTGCAGCTGCGCGACCACCGAGAGGAGGTCGTTCGGCGCGTGCTCGGTGTCGATGACAAGCCAGTCGTACCCGGCGCCAGCGACGAGCTCCGTCGCCAACGGCGACGCGAGCGAGCACCAGAGGCCGAAGACGGGCGTCCCCGCGGCGAGCTTCTCTTTCAGCGGGTTCTGCATCGGTCGTCTCCCTCTCCCCGGCGCCCCACTTTCCCCGACCGCGCCGGCGTTGGCGAGGGCGGATCGGCAACATGCACCGGTCGCGGGAGGCAACTGTCGCCAAAGCCTTCGGGCGAGACGCCTGTGGGCGAGGCGCCGCGTCGCGTGGAGCGTCGGCCGCCGGGGTGGCATGGTGCCGGTCCATGACCCCCACTCTCCCCTTCGGTCCGCTCGTCGAGGCCCGCTGGCTCCTGCGCCGCAAGCGCTTCTTCCTCGACGTCGCTCTCGACTGCGGCGCGCTCCTCACCGCGCACTGCCCGAACACCGGCGCGATGACGGGCCTCGGCGGCGACGGCGCGCGGGTCCTCCTCTCCATTTCCGCCAACCCGAAGCGGCAGCTCTCCCACACCGTCGAGGCAGTGGAAGCGGCCGGCGTCTGGGTCGGCGTCAACACGATGAACCCGAACAGGCTTGCTGCCGCCCTCGCGCGGGCCGGCGCGCCACCCTTTCCCGCCGGCACGGTGCGGCCCGAGGTGCGCTACGGCAAGGCGGAGCGGATCGACCTTCTCGTCACCGGCGCGGACGGAAATCGCACGTACGTCGAGGTGAAGAACGTCCACCTCGTGACGACCCCCGGCGAGGCCTCCTTCCCGGACTGCGTGACGGCGCGCGGGGCAAAACACCTCGACGCGCTCGCCGACGTGGTGCGCGCCGGCGACCGGGCGTTGATGCTCTTCCTCATCCAGCGGCACGACGTCGACCGCTTCCGCCTCGCCCGCGCCATCGATCCCGCCTACGCCGCAGCCTTCGAGAGAGCCGCCGCGGCCGGCGTCGAGATGCGGGCGCTGCGCTGCCGCGTCACTACCGCCGGAATCGCGGCGGATGGGCTCGTGCCGATCCTCGACCTCGCCCCGCCACTGCGCACAGCCCGGCGCAAGGCACCTTCGCGCCCTATGGACTTGTCATCGGCCCCCGTACAGACAAGCTAAGGGCGAGGCGAGGAGACAGCCATGGTGGACTTCATCGACGCGGACCTGGCGCCGGCCCGCAATACCGGCCAGGTGCGCCTCTACGGTCCGGAGGCGTTCGCGGCGATGCGCAAGGCCGGCGCCCTCGCCGCCGCCTGCCTCGACGAGCTCGAGACCCTCATCGTTCCCGGCCTCACCACCCAGGCGATCGACGACCACGTTATGGAGTTCGCCGACCGGCACGACGTGCTGCCCGCGACGCTCTACTATCGCGGCTACCGCAAGGCCTGCTGCACGTCGGTGAACCATGTCGTCTGCCACGGCATCCCGGCGATGAAGGCGCTGAAGGAGGGCGACGTCGTCAACGTCGACGTCACCTTCGTCGAGGACGGCTGGCATGGGGATTCGTCCCGCATGTACCGCGTCGGCGAGGTGCGCCGCGCGGCGGACCGGCTCCTCAACGTGACGCTGAAGGCGCTCGAGATCGGCGTCGCCGCCGTCCGCCCCGGCGCCACCACCGGCGACATCGGCGCCGCGATCCAGACCTACGTCGAGGGCGAGCGCTGCTCGGTCGTGCGCGAGTTCTGCGGCCACGGTACCGGCCGGATCTTCCACGACATGCCGAACATCCTGCACTACGGCCGCCCGGGCGACGGTGTCCCGCTGCAGCCGGGCATGATCTTCACGATCGAGCCGATGGTGAACCTCGGCCGGCCGCACGTGAAGGTCCTGTCCGACGGCTGGACGGCCGTGACGCGCGACCGCTCGCTCTCCGCCCAGTACGAGCACACCGTCGGCGTGACGGCGGACGGCGTGGAGGTCTTCACCGCCTCGCCGCACATGATCTCGGGGCTCTGACGAAACCCATTCGCGCACCTCGCGTTCCCGCGGCTGCGGCAGCCGAACCGTGAGTCGCCGTATAAACCGGCGCCCGCTGCCCGGGCGCGTGACAAGTGCCAGCCGTTCCACCTTGCGTATAAGTGCTGATTGCGTCAGAACCTATGGTAGCGACATGGGGCCTGACACCGCACATGGAACGGGTCGATCCGCCCGCCGACGTCCTCGAGATGCTGCGCCGCGCCGTCCGCGAGCGCGCGTCGACCGGTCCCACGTCGGCCGGCCGGGCACCGGGTGCTGCCGTCACGAACGGCCAGACGCCATCAACTGCGGCGGCGCCATCAGACATTCCGCCGCCGCCAACCTCCGCCCGACGTCGTCCGCAGCGCTCGAGGGCAGCAGGGACTGCCGTTCCGGACGCGAGGCCGGCGGCGCCGAGCCGTGAGCCCCTGCCCGAGCGGCAGATCGACCACGATCGGGGCCACTTGGCGGAGTCCCGTTCGCAGCAGGCGTCGATGGAGCGGCCGTTTTCGCCCTCACTGTCGCCTCCGGTCGCGCCTCAAGGCCACTCCGGCCTCCCCGCCGCGCGGGGCGCGGCTTCAAGCGATGAGCCGTCGCCACGCGGCGCGACGCCGGTGCAAGAGCCCGAGCCGGCGAGCTCTCACGCGACCACCGCCCCGCCCGCCGCTTCTCCGTTGGCCGCCCCCGAGGCCACACCCCTCCGGGATGCTGCGCCCCCCACCCCGGCTCCGCTTCGGGGCGCCGCATCCCCGGTCCGCGGCGGCGGAACGCGTCCGACCCGGGCCCCATCGCAGCCGTCGCTTTTCGATGCCGCGCCCGCCGATCCCGCTGCCCGAGAGAAGCGCACGTCGGCCGATCGCGCCCGCGGCGTCGCCGCGGCGCGGGCGTCCGCGGATCTCGCGGAAGGCCACCGCGAGCGCCTGCGCGCCCGCTTCGACAGCGGAGAGACGCTGCCCGACTACGAGCTCCTGGAGCTTCTCCTCTTCCGCTCGTTGCCGCGGGTCGACACCAAGCCGATCGCGAAGGCATTGATCCGCGAGTTTGGCTCCTTCGCTGCCGCCATCGCCGCGCCGGCGCAGCGGCTGATGGCGATCCCCGGCCTCGGGGAACGAGCGGCCTCAGATTTCCGGCTCGTCCGCGCCGCCGCCGAGCGGTTCACCCACGGCGCGCTCGCCGAGAAGAAGACGCTGAGCTCGACCGACGCGGTGGCCGACTTCTTCCGCACTCGCCTGCGCACCGCGGACCGCGAGGAGTTCCACGTCCTCTTCCTCGATCGGAAGAACCAGTTCCTCGCCGCCGAGCGCGCCGCGGTGGGCACGGTCGACCACACGCCCGTCTACCCGCGCGAGGTGATGCGCCGCGCGCTCGAGCTCGCGGCGACGGCGGTGGTTCTCGTCCACAACCACCCGAGCGGCGACCCGACGCCGAGCCGAGCGGACGTCGTGATGACGCAGAAGATCATCGAGGCCGGCGCGGCGCTCGGCATCGCGGTCCACGACCACCTGATCGTCGGCGCGAACCGATGCCTCTCGCTGAGGGCGGAGGGCCTCATCTGAGCCTTGCCGTCAGCTTTGCGGCTCAGCCGGCCCGCAGCGACCGCTCGTCCGGAAGGAACACGGTGAGGAGCCCCAGCACCGGCAGGAAGGACGAGACGACGTAGACGAAGCGGATGCTCGTCCAGTCCGCGAGAACGCCGAGGAGCGCCGCGCCAAGCCCGCCCATCCCGAACGCGAAGCCAAAGAAGAGGCCGGACACCATTCCGATCCGCCCCGGCACCAGGGTCTGCGCGTAGACGAGGATCGCCGAAAAGGCGGAGGCGATCACAAGCCCGATCACCACGGACAGCACCCCCGTCCAGAGGAGATTGGCGTGCGGCAGCAGGATCGCGAACGGCAGGACGCCGAGGATCGACACCCAGATCACGGCGCGCCGCCCGACCCGGTCACCGATCGGCCCGCCGAAGAAGGTGCCGGCCGCAACCGCCGCGAGGAACACGAACAGCATCAGCTGCGAGTCGGCGACCGACACGTCGAACGTCTCGATCAGGTAGAACGTGTAGTAGCTCGAGAGCGCCGCGAGATAGAGGTACTTCGAGAAGACGAGCGCCGCGAGGATCGAGAGCAGGAAGACCACCTTGCCCCGCGGCAGGGGGACCGGCGCGGCGGCAGGGCGCGGCGCCTTCAGTGCGCGCAGGTGATGATTGCGCGCCCAGGTGCCGACATTCCACAGCACCACCATGCCGACGAGCGCCAGCACCGAGAACCAGGCGATCGACGGCTGCCCGAACGGGAGCACGATGAAGGCTGCGAGGAGCGGCCCGATTGCTGACCCTGCATTGCCGCCCACCTGGAAGAGCGACTGGGCGAAGCCGAACCGCCCGCCGGAGGCCGCCCGCGCGACGCGCGAGGAGTCCGGGTGGAAGATCGACGAGCCGATGCCGATCGCCATCGCGGCGACGAGGAGCACCCAGTAGCTGTGCGCGGCCCCGAGGAGGAGGAGGCCGGCAAGGCTCGCCCCCATCCCGACCGTCGCGAGGCGGAACATCGGCCGCTTGTCGGTGTAGAGGCCGATCGCCGGCTGCAGCAGCGAGGCCGTTACCTGGAAGACGAAGTGGATGATGCCGATCTCGGTGAACGACAGCTGGTAGTTCACCTGCAGCACCGGGTAGATCGCCGGCAGCAGCGACTGGATCGTGTCGTTCAGGCAGTGGCAGAGGCTGAGGGCGACGAGCACCGCCATCGCCGTCTGGCTCTCGGCGGAGCGGACGGGCTCGATGGAGGTGGTGCTCATGGCGGCGCCCTCGTGCTGAGCTCTGTGGTGAAACCCTGTGCGTCGCACGCCCCCGCCCGAAGCGGCCAGCCGCGGGCCGCGCATGGCAGCCCTGCGTGGCGTGCGGGTCAGGCCGGCGCCGGTGCGGTCCCTGGCCGCTCACGGCTCAGCCCCGTCGCGGCGAGCTCGGCGAGGTAGTCCGCCCACAGCGCCTCCTGCCCGTCGGCGAGACGTCGCAGCGCGCCGAAGGTGTAGAGGCCCGAGCCGTGCCCATCGCTGAAGACGATGCGCACCGCATAGCGGCCGACCGGCTCGATCCGCTCGACCGCGACTTCCGCCTTGCCGCCGATCACCACCCGCGCGCCGTGGCCGGTCCGCTCGGCGGAGGGGGTGAGGACGCGCAGGAACTCGGCCGGCAGCGTGTCCGCCCGCCCGTCATCCCAGGTCACCGTCACGCGGTCGCGCGCCGGCGGCACGCGAAGCTCTGTCGGCCAGGGATCCTCGCTCATCGCCGCCTCGTCCATTCGGGCAGGTGACCAAATGCCCGCCAGTGTCCTATATGGGCAGCATGCACGACGACCAGCTCGCTGCCGAGAGCCGCCGCTCCACGCTGACCGACACGTTCGGCCGGCACATCACGTATTTGCGCATCTCGGTCACCGACCGGTGCGACTTCCGCTGTGTCTACTGCATGGCGGAGAATATGGCGTTCCTGCCGAAGAAGGACCTCCTGACGCTGGAGGAGCTCGACCGGGTCGCCTCCGCCTTCGTGGCGCGCGGGGTCACAAAGCTTCGCATCACCGGCGGCGAGCCGCTCGTGCGCCGCAACGTGATGCAGCTCTTCGAGGGCCTCGGCCGCCATCTCCGCACGGGTGCGCTGAAGGAGCTCACCCTCACCACCAACGGCTCGCAGCTGGAGCGCTACGCCAGCGGCCTGTTCGACGCCGGCGTCCGCCGCGTCAACGTCTCGCTCGACACGCTTGACCCGGACACCTTCCGTCGCATCACCCGCTGGGGCGACCTGCCGAAGGTGATGGCCGGGATCCGGGCGGCGACGGCGGCCGGGCTCAAGGTGAAGATCAACATGGTCGCGCTGCGCGACGCCAACGCGCACGAGATCGAGCCGATGCTGCGCTGGTGTCATGCCGAGGGGCACGAGCTGACGCTGATCGAGACGATGCCGCTCGGCGAGATCGAGGCGGACCGGACCGACCAGTACCTCCCTCTCTCGGCCGTTCGCCGTGGCCTTGCCGAGCGGTTCACGCTGACCGACCTCCCCGACTCAACCGGCGGCCCGGCGCGCTACGTCCGCGTCGAGGAGACCGGCGGCCGGCTCGGCTTCATCACCCCGCTCACGCATAACTTTTGTGAATCCTGTAACCGCGTCCGCCTCACCTGCACGGGAACTCTCTTCCTCTGTCTCGGGCAAGACCACGCGGTCGACCTTCGCGCAGCCGTTCGCTCGTCGGAGGCCGACGAGGCGCTGAATGCGGCCATCGACCGCGGGCTTTTCATCAAGCCCAAAGGTCACGACTTTGTCATTGAACGGCGCGGGGCAGCCCCGGCCGTCGCTCGGCACATGTCGACGACCGGCGGCTGAAGCGCCGCCGGACTGCCAGCATAAAGGCATACGCATCCTCTTTTCACGCCAGCGGGCACGTGGCAGTGTCGCGTCGCCACGGTCGGGGCGTGCCCGAAATTGCGGGCACGAGGGCCCTAGAGATGCGTTCGGCCCGTCGAGTGGGAGCTTCTACCGCGGCGTCCTTGCGTCCGGCAGCCAAGCCGTCCGCCGTACGCCCACCAGGCGCCCTCGATGAGGCGCGGTTCGACGACAAGGGTCGCCTGATGGACTTCGCCAACGTAAGTCGTGAGGGCGGCGACGAGCTCGGGCCCACCGACCGCGAGCCGGCTGTGGCGAGGGCTCCGGCCCTCTCTCCCGCCCCGCTGGCGCTCCTCATCCTCGTCTCTATGGTCCATCCGACGGCGATGAACATGTACGTTCCCGCGATGGCGTCGATGCAGGTCCACCTCGCGACCTCCGCCTCCGCCATCCAGATGACGCTCTCCGCCTTCCTCGCCGCGACGGCGGTCGGCCAGCTCCTCGTCGGCCCGATCTCGGACCTCTTCGGCCGCCGCCCGGTCCTCCTCCTCGGCCTCGCCGCCTTCGTCGTCGGCACGATCGTCGCAACGCTCGCCCCCAACGTCGAGACGCTGATCGTCGGCCGCATCATCCAGGCGATCGGCGGCTGCGCGGGGCTCACGCTGTCGCGCGCCATCATCCGCGACGTGCACGGCGCCGCCGCCTCGGCCTCCATGATCGGCTACGTCACAATGGGCATGGCCGTCGCGCCGATGGTGACGCCCGCGATCGGCGGCTTCATCTACGAGGCGACGTCGTGGCGCATGATCTTCGCCGCGATGGCCCTCCTCGGCCTCGCCGCCCTCGTCGCCGCGGCGGTCCGGCTGCGCGAAACCCACCCGCCGACTCGCGGCGGCAACGTCTTCGCCCGCTTCGCCGGCGAACTCTCCTCGCTCGTCCGCCTGCGCGCGGTGTGGCGCTACACGCTCACGCTCGCGGCGCTCTCGATCGCCTTCTTCGCCTTCATCGCCGGCGGCGCCTTCGTGGCGACCACGATCTATGGCCTCAAGGCGTCCGAGTACGGGCTCTTCTTCGTGCTCACCGTGGCCGGTTACATCGTCGGCAACTTCGTGACCGGCCGCTTCGGCTCCCGGCTCGGCATCAACCGGATGATCGTCACGGGGAACGCCGTCTCCCTCGTCGGCGTCGCGACGGCGGCGACGCTCGCCTTCGGCGGAGTCTCCCACCCGATCGCCCTCTTCGGGCCGATGTTCCTCGTCGGGCTCGGCAACGGTTTCGCGCTGCCGAACTGCATCGCGGGCGTCGTCTCGGTGCGGCCGGACCTTGCCGGCAGCGCGTCCGGCCTCGCGGGCGCCTTCCAGGTGGGCGGGGGCGCGGCGGCGAGCGTCCTCGTCGGCGCCCTCATCGACGGCGGCGTCTGGGCAGGCACGGTCTGGCCCGTCCTCGTCCCGATGCTGGTGAGCGCGGTGGTGGCGCTCGCCCTCGCCTTCACGCTGCGCGACCGCGACCTCGCCTGACCTACTCGAAGACGATCGCCGGGAACGGCCGGTCCGGGCTCGCGGCGAGCTGCGCCATCAGGTTCGCCGCGATGGCGGCGTAGGCCGTGCCTGCCGGGCCGTCGGCATCGAGCGCGGCGGGGCGGCCGGCGTCCGACGCCTCGCGGATCGCCATCACCAGCGGCACCGCGCCGAGGAAGGGAAGCCCCCGTGCCGCCGCCTCCCGCTCGCCGCCGCCATGGCCGAAGATGTCGCTCGCCGTGCCGCAGTGCGGGCAGACGAACGTCGCCATGTTCTCGACGACGCCGAGGATCGGCACGCGCACCGTGCCGAACATCGCGACCGCCTTCCTGACGTCGACAAGCGCGAGGTCCTGCGGCGTCGTCACCACCACGGCGCCGCTGAGCGGCACGCCCTGCGCAAGCGACAAAGGGACGTCGCCGGTGCCGGGCGGCATGTCGATGAGGAGGCAGTCGAGCTCGCCGCCGTCCTCGCTCCAGACGGTGTCGCGCAGGAGCTGGTTGAGCGCCCCCGTCACCATCGGCCCGCGCCAGACCACCGCCTTCTCCGGCTCGACGAGGAATCCGATCGACATCGCAAGGATGCCGTGCCGCGCGACGGGCCGCAGCTTGCCGGCCGGCCGATAATCGACCGCGCCGACCAGCGTCGGCACCGAAGGGCCGAAGATGTCGGCGTCGAGGAGCCCGACGCGCCATCCTGCTGCCGACAGGGCGACAGCGAGGTTGACGGCGACCGTCGACTTGCCGACGCCGCCTTTCCCCGACCCGACCGCGACGATCCGGCGGACGCCGGGCACGGCAGTCCGCGTCGCCCCCGCGCGGGGTTGCGCGGCAGCGGGCGGCGGGGCTGGCCGTGCGGCGGCGGGCGGCGGCGCCTCGCTGCCGCGCGCCCATCGCCCGGCAATGCGGCGCGCGCGTCCCGCGAGCCCCTCCGCCTCCGGGGCCGGCGCGTCCGTCTCCGCCACCACAGCGGCGAGGACGCGGGCGACGCCGGGGAGCGCCGCCACCGCGGCTTCCGCCGCGCGCCGCGTCGGCTCCATCACCGCAGGGTCGGCCGCGGCGAGCGCGAAGCCGACCCGGTCGCCGTCGATCACCAGCGAGCGGACCCGCCCGTTGCCGACGACGTCGCCGCCGGCGGGGTCGGCCACCGTCCCGAGCGCGCCGAGCACATCCTCACGGCTGACCATGGCCCCTCCCTCTCCGCGGCCGCCTGATTGGCGCACCCGGCCGGCCGCCACAAGCCCCGCCCACTGCACGGCCGCAACGGGCGCCGGACGGCTCCTTCAGTCGGTATTGGGAGTTGGACGCCCTCCTCCCCCTTGCGCACGGCAGCCGGCGGCGGAAAGGTCGCACCGCGCCATGACAACCTCCCCTCCCCACCCGGTCGACGCGGCGCTCCTCGCGGGCGGCGCGGGGCGGCGCATCGGCGGCGGCAAGCCGTTCCTCCCGCTCGGCGGTCGCCCGCTTGCCGCCTGGGCCGCCGCCGCCATCGTCCGCGACGCGCACCGGCTTATCGTGGTGGCGCGAACTCTCGCCGATGCGGCCGCGGTCGCCGAGGCCGTCCGGCCGCACGTCGCGGTGCCGGTCGTCACCGCAGCCGACCGGCCAGGGATCGACGGGCCCGTCGCCGGCCTCCTCGGTGCCGCCGACGCCGCGTCCGGCTGGCTCCTCACCGCGCCCGTCGATACGCCGTTCCTCCCGCCGGACCTCCTCGCGCGGCTCGCCGCCACCGGCGGCCCCGCCATCGCCGCCGGCGACCGGCCGCACCCGACGCTCCTCCTCGCGCCCGCCGCCGCCGTCGCCGCGCTCGCCCCGGCGGGCAGTCTCGCGCGCACGCTCGCCCCCCTCGCGCCCCAAGAGGTCCTCTTGTCCGAGGACGCGCTCTTCAACGTCAACACCGTCGCCGACCTCGCCAAGGCGGAGGCGCGCTTCCGGCGTTGACGCGGCGGGCTCAGTGCCGAAGATGGCGACCCATCCCGCGCCCGGAGCGTCATGCAAGCCACGCCTCCCCCGAGCCCGCCCGTCAGCGCGCTCTCCCGCATCGCCTTCGTGGCCGCCGAGACCGCCGAGGCGCGCGCCGCGGCCGCGACGCTCGCCGCCCGCTACGGCAACCATCCCGCGGACGAGGCCGACGTGGTGATCGCCCTTGGCGGCGACGGCCTGATGCTCCAGACCCTCCACCGCCTCATGTCGACGGGGATTCCCACCTTCGGGATGAATCGCGGCTCGGTCGGCTTCCTCATGAACGACTACGGCGTCGAGGACCTCCCCGACCGCCTCGCCCGCGCCGAGGTCACGTCCATCCGCCCCCTCATGATGCGCGCCCTCGACACTCACGGCGAGGTGCACGAGGCGCGCGCCATCAACGAAGTCTCGCTGCTACGCCAGACACACCAGGCGGCGAAGATCGCGATCTTCATCGACGGACGGCCGCGGCTGACCGAGCTCATCTGCGACGGCGTCCTCGTCGCGACGCCGGCGGGCTCTACCGCCTACAACCTTTCCGCCCACGGGCCGATCCTGCCGATCAACGCCCAGCTCCTCGCGCTGACGCCGATCTCGGCTTTCCGCCCCCGCCGCTGGCGCGGCGCGCTGCTGCCCTCCCACGTTACGGTCACGCTCGAATGCCTCGAGCGCGACAAGCGCCCGGTGGCGGCCGCGGCGGACCATGTGGAGATCCGCCGCGTGGCGCGTGTCGACGTGTGCGAGGACGAGGCGGCGTCCTGCCTCATCATGTTCGACCCGAACCAGAGCTGGGACGAGCGGATCCTCGCCGAGCAGTTCACCTACTGAGGCGGCCCACCCATCCCGATGACGGCGTCACCGCCCGCGGGCCGGTCCATCTCGAACGGCTCCGTCACCACCGCATACTCGCGGTAGCCGAGCCGGGCGATCGGCTTCACCTTCCGCGTGTCCACGAACCCGTCCGTCATCACGCGCTCGTCGATGTGGACGCCGACCACCTCGCCGATCACCATCACGTTCCGCTCGCCACGCCAGTGGGGCAGGTCAACGTGGCGGAACACGCGGCATTCGAGGCTCGCAGGCGCCTCCTTCACCCGCGGCGCCGCCACCACCCGGCAGGGCGCAGCGGTGAGGCCCGCGAGGGCGAACTCGTCCACCTCCGGCGGCGCGATCTCGGACGAGGCGTTCATCGCGTGGCGGAGGTCCCAGGTCGCGAGGTTCACCACGAACTCCCCCGCCGCGATGGCGTTTGCCGCCGAGTCCTTCGCACCATGTGGGTGGTCGCCGTTGGAGGAGAACATCACCATCGGCGGCTCGTCGGCGAGCGCGTTGAAGAACGAGTACGGCGCGAGGTTGGGGACACCTTCCTGCGATAGGGTCGAGATCCACCCGATCGGCCGCGGCACAACGAGCGCCTTGAACGGGTTGCGCCGGAGCCCGTGGCCGTCCCGCGGCTCGTAGAACATCAGGCGGCCACCTGGTGCCCGCCGTTGTCGCCGTAGGCCTCCTCCTTGTAGAGGCCGAGCGCCTTCGTCACGGGCAGGTCGTGGAAGGCGAACAGGCACGCGTCCTCGCTCTCAGACCCGTTGGCGTGCTCGTGCCAGGCCCAGGACGGCACCACGAAGATGTCCCGCTCCGTCCAGTCGAGCCGACGGCCGGCGACGATCGAATGTCCGGACCCCTTCGCCACCTGGTAGACGAACGAGCCGACCTGCCGGTGGGCCCGGGTGCGCTCGCCGGGCCGCAGGAGCTGCATTTGCGCTCCGATCGTCTGCATCACCGGCCCGCCGGTGACCGGGTTCACGTAGTCCATGATGATGCCGTCGAAGGGCGAGCCTTCGGAGACTTCCGCGGCGCGGGACAGCGCCTCGTAGGTCGGCTGCCAGCGGTAGGCGAGGAGCGGCGAGTAGCCGGCGCCCCAGCGCTCGGCTTGCGGGAGCAACCCCTGCCCGCCCCAGGTCTTCACCATGTCGTCCACCGGTCGCCCGCGCGGCTGCTGGAGGTCCGGGTGCACCTCGTAGAAGTTCGCCTCCAGCGCGTTGACGAGCGGGATGTCGAGCCCGTCCTGCCAGATGCAGGTGGTGCCCTCCGCGGCCACGCCGTGCTCGTGCCAGGTGCCGTTCGGCGTCAGCACGAAGTCGTTGCGGCCGAGGGTGAGGGTGTGGCCATCGACGATGGTGTACGCGCCCGCGCCCTCCATGATGAAGCGCAGCGCGGAGGCCGCGTGGCGGTGCGCCGAGGCGACCTCGCCGGGGTTCATCACCTGGATGCCGCTGTAGAGCCAGCCGACGGCGGCCGACACGTCGCGCCGGCCGGGGTTGGCGAGGTAGACCACCCGCCGCCCCGCCTTCTCGGGCGTGACGAGCTCGAGCGCCCGCAGGACCTGGTCGCGGAGCTCGGCATAGCGCCAGATCACCGGGACCGACCTCGACTGCGGCTCCCACGGCTCGATGGTGTTCGCCACCGTCCACAGTGCGCCGGCGTCCTTCGACGCGAGCTCGGCATAGTAGCGCTCGAGCTCGGGCGTCTCCTCGACGCGGGCGCGGCCGATCACGTCGTCACGGGTGTCCATCGGCGTTCCTCCTGCGCGCGGCGACAGTGGCTTCGCCGGAGGACGCCGTCAAACCGCGGTCAGAACGCGCGCAGGCTGGCGGCAATCGGGCCGGCGTCGTCGAGGATGCCGCGGTCGGTCGAGACCAGCGTCACCGCCGCGACGGCCTGTCCCGATGGGTCGAGGATCGCTCGTGCGACGGCGTAAAGGCCGGGGATGTAGCTTGCGTCGGCGAAGAACAGTCCCCCGATGTCGCGCCGCAGCGCTGCGAGGTCGACCGGCTCGCCCGGCGCCTCCTCCGCCAGGCGCGCCTCGACGACGCGGTCGGGGAGGTGCTTCGCAAAGGCGCGCCCGGTCGCCGTGGTGCGGACAGGGAGGACGGAGCCGACGCCGAGGACGGAGACAAGCGGTCGCCGCGCGCGCTCCCATCGCACGACCGTCGGCCCGTTGCTGCCCCAGACAGCAAGGTGCCCGGTGACGCCCGTTCCCTCGACGAGCGCCGGCAGGCGATCGGCCGCGCGGTTCACCGGATCGATCCGCGAGAGCGCGGCCATCCCGATCTCCGCCGCCAGCGGGCCGAGGTCGTAGGAGCCGCTCCGCCGATGGTCGACGATGCCGCTGTCGGTGAGGCTCGCCATGTAGCGGTGCACCTTCGCCGGCGCCATGCCGACGCGGGCGGCAAGATCGGAGAGCTGAAGCGGTCCGCCTGCCGCCGCGAGGGCGTGCAGCACCCTCACGGCGACTTCGACGCTCTGCACTCCGCCCCTTCGCGCCCCGCTCCTGGCCTCATCCTCGTCCGCGCCAGCGTTTTTCTGGTCCTTGGCCATACCGTCCCTTCGGATCGCTTGACGAGAATTACGCATTGCGGAATAGATTACGTCAAGCACGGGATCCCGCGGTTCGCGCTGGAGCCGCGCCCGCTCCGCAGGGATCGACGCGTGCTGCACCTCACGACAGAGGGGGATGCGACCGCAGCAGCCCCGACCTCCGCGCCCTCCCCGCGTCGCGAGCCACTTCTTCCCGAGACAGGCGGAAGCGAGGCGCCATGGCCTGACCGGACCGCAACGCGAACTGTTGACACCGCAAACCGGTCCGTCGCCTCGGGCAAGCGCCCGTCGACCCGACTGGCGGCCGAGAACGACCTTGCCGCCTCCGTCGGCTTCACGCTGCCGGAGCGCTACAACGCCTCCCGCCTGCTCTGGGACGCTCCGGCCGAGCGGGTCGCCCTCAGGACCGCCGGCGCCGACTGGACATATCGGGCGCTGCGGGAGGAGGCCGGGCGGATCGGCAACGCCCTCCTGTCCTCCGGCTGCAGGCCCGGCAGCCGCGTCGGCCTCGTGCTCGATGATGTCCCCGCCTTTCCGGCGGCCGTGATGGGCGCGATGCGGGCCGGCCTCATCCCCGTCCTCCTGGACCCGAACTGGACGGCTGAGCGCCTCGCCGTCTGCCTCGACGACGCTGCGGTGTCCGCGGTGGTGGTCTCCGCCGCCCACCTCGGCGCCGTGCCTCCCGCACGCTGCCCAAGGATCCTCGTCGCTGACGAGCGGCCCTGGGCGAACGAGACGGAGGCGCTGGCCGAGGCCGACACGCACCGGGCAGGGATCGCGTTCCTGCTCTATTCGTCCGGGGCGACGGGCGCGCCGAAGGGCATCGTCCACCGCCACGAGGACGCCCCGTACACCGCCGCCACCTATGCCCGCAGCCATCTCGGCATCGGCCCGGACGACGTGACCTTCTCCGCGGTCAAGCTGTTCCACGCCTACGGCTTCGGCAACGCGCTCACCTTCCCCTTCTCGGTGGGCGCTGGCGCCGTGCTGATGGACGAGCCGGCCGACCCTGCCGCGGTCTTCGCCCGGATCATCCGCCACCGGCCGACCATCTTCTTCGGAACGCCGGCCATCTACGCGGCGCTTCTCGGCCATCCGACGGCGGATGCGGTGGACCTGTCGTCGGTCCGCCTCTTCGTCTCCACCGTCGAGAGCCTGTCCCCGCTTCTCGCCAGCGCCTGGGCGGCACGGTTCGGGCGGCCGATCGTAGAAGGCTTCGGATCGACCGAGCTCCTCCACATCTACCTCTCCAACACGGCGGACCGGCAGAAGCCGGGCTCGGCCGGGCGGGTCGTGCCGGGCTACGAGGTGCGGCTGATGACGCCGGCGGGAGAACCCGCGCGGCCGGGGGAGGAAGGGATCCTCTGGGTGAAGGGCCTTTCCGCGACGCGGCAATACTGGAACGGCCCGGAGCGCACCGCCGAGGCGTGCCGCGACGGCTGGGTCGTCACCGGCGACCGCTTCACACGCGACGCCGACGGCTTTCACCATTTCCGCGGCCGGGCGGACGACCTGCAGACGGTCGCCGGGCACTGGACATGGCCGCTCGAGATCGAGTCCGCGCTCAACACTCACCCCATGGTGAAGGAGGCCTGCGTCCAGGCGGTGGAGCGGCCGGACCGGCGGCTCACCGTGAAGGCCTGGGTGGCGCCCGCCGCCGGCGTCGCTCCGTGCCCCGCCCTCGCGGACGAGCTCCGCGCGTACGCCCGGCGCATCCTCCTCCCGCACAAGTACCCGCGCGAGATCGTCTTCCTCGACGCCCTGCCGCGAACCGGCGCCGACAGGATCGACCGCCAGGCGCTCCGCCGGGTCTGACCGGCCGCCGACGCGCGCGGCACCCCTCTGAACGCGGCGGACGACGACGGCGCCGCGTTCCGCTAAGACTGGCGGACCGTTCAGGGAGAGGCTCCGGCTCCGCCGGACGCCGCGGAAAGTGCTGATGACCGATTACGTGTTCGCCCCGCCGCCGCAGGCCTCGGTCGAGGTGGCGGGTTCCACCGCCCGTTTCCCCGTCCGCCGCATCTTCTGCGTCGGCCGCAACTACGCCGCCCACGCCCGCGAGATGGGCAAAGATCCCGACCGCGAACCGCCGTTCTTCTTCATGAAGCCCGCCGACGCCGTGGTCGATTCGGGCGAGGTCGTCCCCTACCCGCCCGACACGGGCAACCTGCAGCACGAGATCGAGCTCGTCGTCGCGATCGGCACCGGCGGCCGCAACATCCCCGCCGCATCCGCCTACGACCACCTCTGGGGCGCCGGCGTCGGCATCGACCTGACGCGGCGCGACCTGCAGGGCGCCGCGAAGGACCTCGGCCGCCCGTGGGAGTTCGGCAAGTCGTTCGACCACTCCGCGCCGATCGCGCCGCTGTCGCCGATGGCCGACGTCCGCTCGCTGGAGAAAGGCCACATCTGGCTCGCGGTGAACGGGGAGACGCGGCAGGACGCGAACCTGTCGGACCTCATCTGGTCCGTCCGCGACACCATCGCGATCCTCTCGCGCTCGATGGCGCTCGCCCCCGGCGACCTCATCATGACGGGAACCCCCGCGGGCGTCGGCACGGTGCGCACGGGCGACTTCATCACCGGCGGCATCGAGGGGCTGACGCCGATCGAGACGCCGATCGGCGACCCTCTCGGAAGCGGGTGAGGGCCGTGACCTTCATCCTGCACAACTACTTCCGCTCCTCGACCTCGTTCCGCGTCCGTGCCGCCCTCAACATGAAGGGCCTCGCCTACGACTACCGCGCCTATCCCCTGCGCGAGGGCGCGCACAGGGGCGAGGCGCACACCCGCCTCAACCCGCAGGGGCTCGTGCCGACGCTGGAAACGCCCGAGGGGCCGCTGCCGCAGTCGCTCGCCATCATCGAGTGGCTCGACGAGGTGTATCCCGACCCGCCGCTCCTCCCGGCCGACCCGTGGGGCCGCGCGCGGGTGCGCAGCCTCGCTCATGCAGTGGCGCTCGACATCCACCCCGTGAACAACCTGCGCGTCCTCGCCTATCTCCGGCGCGAGTTCGGCGCCGACGACGAAGCCGTCGCGCGCTGGTTCCGCCACTTCGTCGCCGAGACCTTCGCCCCGCTGGAGCGCCGCCTCTCGACGGAGCGCGCCACCGGCACCTTCTGCCACGGCGAGACGCCCGGGCTTGCCGACATCTGCCTCGCGGGCCAGGCGCTCAACAACCGCCGCTTCGCCGTGCCGACCGAGCCCTACCCCACGATCAACCGCATCGTTGCGGCGGCAATGGAGCTCGACGCCTTCCGCCGCGCCGCGCCCGAGAACCAGCCGGACGCGGAATAGCGGCGGCGGCCGCATGTACGCCGCCGCTGCGAGGCTGTGGCGGCCGTTGCCGGCCCCCTTCACGTCCGGCGCCGCCTCGCCTATATTCCGTCCTGCCGGCGACGGTCGGCTATGGCGATAAATGGTCGGCGTAATAAACCTTTCGGACCCGGGGGCGGTACCCGGCGCCTCCACCCAAGTCCCACGCGGCGTCCGTCTGCAGGATGCGTGGGCCTTCGGCGGGGGCGAAATAGGATCGACGAGGGTGTAAAGGCCTTTCTTTCGCTCGGTATGGTACCACCGTTATCGGACCAAACCTGTAGTTGCGAATGACAACTATGCCGAGGCCCGTCTCGCTGCGTAAGCGGCGCGACACCTCAACTTAAGTCCTCCATCCGCAAGATGGAGGCGGGGTCGGAAGGCACCTGGCAACAGAAGCCTTCCACTTTCCCTTCCCACCCGATCTTGATCTACCGCCGTCAGCCACGGACGCGTGGAGAAGCGCGACTGCCGTGCGCATCGCGCCATGGCGTCGTGCAAGCGGATCGGCGCATAAGGAAGCCGGCGCGTCACCGATCGGGCGCGCGCGGAGGCCCTCCATGCCGGCGAAGAAGACGCAGATCGTGGTTGTCGGCGGCGGCGCCGGCGGGCTCGAACTGGTGCGCCGCCTCGGCGCGAAGTACGGCCGCGACGCGCACGACATCATCCTCGTCGAGCGTAACCTCACCCACATCTGGAAGCCCCTCCTCCACGAGGTCGCCGCCGGTTCGCTCGATGCCAACCTCGACGAGGTCGGATACGCGGCCCACGGCGCCCGCTGGGGCTACCGATTCTTCCGCGGCAGCCTCGAATCGATCGACCGCGAGCGGCGGCAGATCGTGACCGCGCCCCTCATCGATGAGGACGGCGAGGAGGTCATGGCCCGCCACACGATCCGCTACGACTACCTCGTGCTCGCCGTCGGCGCCGTCTCGAACGATTTCGGGACCCCCGGCGTCGCCGAGCACTGCCTGTTCCTCGAGAGCCGCGCCCAGGCCGACCGCTTCCGCGCACGCCTCCTCAATGCCTGCCTCAAGGTCTCTCAGGCGATCGAGACCGGCGCGGATCCGGCCGCCGAGGTCCGCCTCGCCATCGTCGGCGGCGGCGCGACGGGCGTCGAGCTCGCCGCGGCGCTGGTCGATTCGGCCGAGCGGCTCAAGCACTACGGCCTCGAGGTGTTCGACACGAAGCGCCTCAAGATCACGCTCCTCGAGGCCGGGCCGCGCATCCTCCCCGCTCTCCCCGAGAAGCTGGCAGCCGCCGCGCACGAGGAGCTCCAGGATCTCGGCGTCACCGTCCGCACCGGCGCGCAGGTCATGGCGGCGGACCGGACCGGCTTCGACCTCAAGGACGGCACCCGGGTGGAGGCGACCCTGAAGGTCTGGGCGGCCGGCGTGAAGGGGCAGGACGCGATGCGCGGCCTCGGCGGGCTCGCGACCAACCGCGCCAACCAGTTCATCGTCCGCCCCACGCTCCAGACCGTCGACGACGACCGCATCTTCGCGATCGGCGACTGCGCGTCCTTCACTCCGGCGGGCGCCGAACGGCCCGTCCCGCCGCGCGCGCAGGCGGCCAACCAGATGGCCTCGGCCGCCTTCCGCAACCTCGTCGCGCTGCAGGACGGACGGCCGCTGAAGCCGTTCGTCTACCGCGACAAGGGCTCGCTCGTGTCCCTCGCCCATTTCCAGACGGTCGGCAGCCTCATGGGCAACCTCGTCGGCGGCCGCATGGCGATCGAGGGGCGGATCGCCCGCTTCGTTTACGTGTCGCTCTACCGCCTGCACATCATGGCAATCCACGGCCGCCTCGGCGGGCTGTCGATGATCGCCCTCCGCCCCGCCACCCGCGCGATGCGGCCGAGGCTCAAGCTGCACTGACGCCGAAACGCCGCGGATCAGGCCGGCACCGGACCGGCTCGGCCGGTCTGCCCGCGATGGCGCAGGAAGTGGTCGGCGAGGACGATCGCCATCATTGCCTCTCCCACCGGCACGGCGCGGATGCCGACGCAGGGGTCGTGCCGGCCTGTGGTCGCGACATCGACCTCCTCCCCGGCGCGGGTGACGGAGGCGCGCGGCGTGCGGATGGAGGACGTCGGCTTCACCGCGAAGCGCACCACCACCGGCGCCCCGGTCGAGATGCCGCCGAGGACGCCGCCCGCATGGTTCGTCTGGAACACCGGCCCATCCGGGCCCATCCGCATCGCGTCGGCATTCTCCTCGCCGGTGAGCCGGGCGGCGGCGAAACCCGCGCCGATCTCGACGCCCTTCACGGCGTTGATCGACATCATCGCCGCGGCAAGGTCGCCGTCGAGCTTGCCGTAGAGCGGCGCGCCCCAGCCGACAGGGACGCCCGCCGCCTCGACCTCCACCACCGCGCCGAGCGAGGAGCCGGCCTTCCGCGCCTCGTCGAGCCGGGCGGCCCAGCGCCCGGCCGCCGCCGCATCGGGGGCGAAGAAGTCGTTGCGGTGGACCTCGTCCCAGTCGCGCGCCGCCGCCGCGTCGCCGCCCATCTCGACGAGCGCGCCGCGGATCGCAACGTCCGGGATCACGGCGCGCGCGATGGCGCCGGCCGCCACGCGCACCGCGGTTTCCCGCGCTGACGAGCGGCCCCCGCCACGATAGTCGCGCAGGCCGTACTTCGCATCGTAGGTGTAGTCGGCGTGGCCGGGCCGGTAGCGGTCGGCGATGTTGGTGTAGTCCTTCGAGCGCTGGTCGACGTTCTCGATGACGATCGCAATCGGCGTCCCGGTCGTGACGAGCCCCGCCTCCGTCTCAAGGACGCCGGAGACGAGCTGGACCGTGTCCGGCTCGCGGCGCTGCGTCGTGTGGCGGCTCTGCCCCGGCCGACGCTTGTCCATGAAGCCCTGGATCGTTCCAAGGTCGAGCAGGATGCCCGGCGGGCAGCCGTCGACAACGCCGCCGATCATCGGCCCGTGGCTCTCGCCGAAGGTGGTCACGCGGAATAGGTGGCCGATGGTGTTGTGCGACATCAGAAAAGCTCGATCCGGCCGCCCTGGAACACGGCGACCCTGTCCTGCGGGGCGGGAAGGCCAGGCACCTGATGGAACGGTGTTCCGACGATGAGCCCGTGGAGCACCCGGTACACCCCGCCGTGGGTGACGGCGACCGTATCCTGCCGGACGCCCTCGAGCCAGCCGCCGATCCGCTCCGACAGTTCGGCGTACGTCTCGCCGCCGGGTGGCCGGAAGCTCCACTTGTCCCGCTTCCTCGCCTTCACGAGGTTGCCTTGCCCGGCCGCCTTGAGGTCCTCGTAGGTGAAGCCGGACCATTCGCCGAAGTCGACCTCCATCAGCACGGGGTCGGTCTCCGCCTCGCCATCAAGGCCGCCCAGCGCGGCGCGGATGATCCGCATGGTCTCAGCGGAGCGGGTAAGTGGGGAGGAGACGTAACGGAAGCTTGCCGGGTCCCGCCCATCGGCAGCGAGGCGGTCCGCCAGCGCGCGGCCGTTCCGCTCCGCCTGCGCGCGGCCTCGCGCGTTGATCGGGATGTCGTTGCGGCCCTGCAGGCGGCCCTCCGCGTTCCAGTCCGTCTCGCCGTGGCGAATGTGGATGAGGCGCACGCCGTCGGGCAGCATCGTCGCCGCTCAGTCGTTGTCCGCGGCGACCGCCTTGGTGATGTCCGGCGCGTCCACCGCCTTCATGCCGACCACGTGGTAGCCGGAATCGACGTGGTGCACCTCGCCCGTCACGGCGCGTGACAGCGGCGACAGGAGGTAGGCCGCAGCGTCCCCCACCTCCTCGATGGTGACGGTGCGGCGGAGCGGGGCGTTGTACTCATTCCACTTCAGGATGTAGCGGAAGTCGCCGATGCCGGAGGCGGCCAGCGTCTTGATCGGCCCGGCGGACAGCGCGTTGACGCGGATCCCCGTGGGGCCGAGGTCGACGGCAAGGTAGCGGACGGACGCCTCCAGCGCGGCCTTCGCGACGCCCATCACGTTATAGTGGGGCATCACCTTCTCGGCGCCGTAGTAGGTGAGCGTCAGGATCGAGCCGCCGGCCGGCATCAGCGGCTCGGCGCGGCGGGCGACGTCGGTCAGCGAGTAGCAGCTGACGAAGAGCGACTTATGAAAGTTGTCAGCCGAGGTGTCGATGTAGCGGCCCGTCAGCTCGCTCTTGTCGGAGAACGCAACCGCGTGAACGACGAAGTCGAGCCGGTCCCACACCTCCGTCACGCGGGCGAAGACGGCGTCCATGGAGGCCGGGTCCGTCACGTCGCAATGGCCAACCACGATCGCACCGAGGCTGGCGGCGATCGGCTCCACCCGGCGGCGCAGCGCGTCGCCCTGGTAGGTGAGCGCCAGCTCCGCACCCTCGCGTCGGCACGCCTCGGCGATGCCGTGGGCGATCGAACGTGAGTTGGCGACCCCCAGGATCAAGCCGCGTTTGCCAGCCAGAATGCCGGAGCCACTCATCATCGACGCCTTCAAGGATGGATTGGGGCGGGCGATGCCGCCAAGATCGGCCCATGACATACCGACCGCCTTCCACCCAGGCAAGCGCGGCCGCCTCTTACCGCGAGAGCGCCAGCATGGATCGCCCCCCGTCCGCCATCGCCGCCTTCCGGGCCGACGTCGCCGCCGCGCTGGGGGAGGACGCGATCCTTGGCGAGCCGGAGCGGATGGCGCCCTACCTGCGGGAGTGGCGTGGGCTCTATCGCGGGATGACGCCGTTCGTGCTGCGGCCGGCCGACACGGAGGGCGTCGCGGCGATCGTTGGCCTCGCCGGGCGGCACGGCGTCGCCCTGGTGCCGCAGGGCGGCAACACCGGGCTCGTCGGCGGGCAGATGCCGGTCGAAAGCGGCGAGGAGGTGGTCCTCTCCACCGAGCGGCTCGACCGGATCGAGGCCGTCGACCCGGCGGGGAACACGATCACCGTCGGCGCAGGGGCGATCCTCGCCGACGTGCAGCGCGCCGCGGATGAGGCGGGGCGGCTCTTCCCGCTGTCGCTCGCCTCGGAGGGGTCGGCGCGGATCGGCGGGCTCATCTCCACCAATGCCGGCGGGACGGCCGTCCTCGCCTACGGCAGCATGCGGGCGCAGGTGCTGGGGCTCGAAGTGGTGCTCCCCGACGGCCGCGTCTGGAACGGTCTGCGCGCGCTCCGGAAGGACAACACCGGGTACGACCTCAAGCAGCTCTTCATCGGCGCGGAGGGGACGCTCGGCATCATCACCCGCGCGGTGCTGGCCCTCGCGCCGAAGCCGGTGGAGACGGACGTCGCGATGGTGGCGGTGCCCTCCCCGGCGGCGGCGCTCACGCTGCTTGGCGCCGTCCGCGGCGCGCTCGGCCACGCCCTCACCGCCTTCGAGCTCCTGCCGCGGACGGGGCTCGAGTTCGTGCTGCGGCACGGGAGCCGCGTCCGCGATCCGTTCCCCGGTGGGCTGCCGGAATGGGCCGTGCTCGTGGAGGCGAGCACGTTCGCCGCCGACCGGCCGATGCGCGAGACGCTGGAGGCCGTGCTCGCCGCCGCCTTCGAGGACGGGACGGTGACCGACGCGGTCGTCTCGCAATCGGTTGCGGAGGGGGGGGATTTCTGGCGGCTGCGCGAGCAGCTGTCGGAGGTGCAGGGCACGGAGGGCGGCTCGATCAAGCACGATGTCGCCGTTCCCGTCGCCGCCATCCCGGCGTTCCTCGAGGAGGCGACGGCCGCGGCGCTCGCGGTCGTCCCCGGCGCGCGGCCGGTGCCGTTCGGCCACCTCGGCGACGGCAACATCCACTTCAACATCAGCCAGCCGGTCGGCGCGGACAGGGCGGCCTTTCTCGCCGAGTGGGACCGGGTCAACGAGGCGGTGCACGCGGTCGTCAGGCGCCATGGCGGCTCGATCTCGGCCGAGCACGGGATCGGCCGGCTGAAGCGCCACCTCCTCCCCACCGTCCGCGACGAGGTGGAGCTCGACATGATGCGGGCGATCAAGGCGGCGCTCGATCCGTCGGGGCTGCTCGCGCCGCGCCGGGTGCTGCCCGATCCGCCCGGCCGCTGACGGGGGCTCAGCCGAAGAGGTCGGGCTGCGTGTCCCCGTCGCGGGCGGGCGCTGCGCGGGCCGCAGGCGGCGCGGGCTCCGGCTCGCGGTCGGGTTCGACGTCGGGTTCCATCAGCCCCGCGCCCTCGTTGCGGGCGTTGGAGAGGCGGCGCGAGACGGGGCGGGCGCGGTAGGCGGCGCGACGGGCCATCGTGAGCGCGGCCGCGCCGTCGTCGTTGGCGGGGTCGAGCCACAGCGCCCACGCCTCCGCCGGCACGGTCAGCGGCATCCGGTCGTGGACGGCGGCGGGCGTGCCCTCGGCCGTCGTCGTCAGGATGGCGACGGTGTCCATCTCCTCGCCGTCCGGCCCGCACCAGGTCTCGAACACGCCGGCGAGCGCCATCGGTTCATCGGGCTCGAACAGGACCGGCGTCTTGCCGCGCCCCTCGCGGCGCCACTCGTAGAAGCCGGTCGCCGGCAGGAGGACGCGGCGGCGGCGGAGCGCGTTGCGGAACGCGGGCTTGTTCGCCGCCGTCTCCGCCCGGGCGTTGATGAGGAGGGGGAAGGCGTTCGGGTCCTTCACCCACGACGGCAGCAGCCCCCACCGCATCAGGGCGAGGCGCCGCCCGCCCCGACCGTCGGGCGCGACCACGTGCACCGGCTGCGTCGGCGCGATATTGTAGCGCGGCGGGAACGGCTCCGCCTCGCCGAACTCGAACAGCCGGCGCAGCGCCTCGACGGGAAGAGTGAGCTGGAAGCGACCGCACATCCGTCAAAGATAGGCGCCGTCAGATGACGCCGAAATAGGTGACCGACAGCCGGCCGAGGATGAGCGCGCCGAAGGCGAGGAGGAGCGCGCCGGCGACGACGTTGATGCGGGCGAGCACGGCCTCGTCGAGCTTGAGGCGCAGCCGCGTCACGACGGCCGCAAGCCCGCACCACCAGCCGACGGTGCCGAGGGCGACGCCGACGACGAGGAGGACCGTGCCGACGAGGTCCTCTTCCTGCGGCCCCCATTCGCCGAGCGCGGAGAAGTAGGCGATGAAGCCGAACACCGTCGCGGGGCTGGTCAGCGTCAGCGCGAAGGTCTTCGCCGCCGTCTCGCGCCGCCCGCGGTGCCGCGAATCGGGCGGGAGCGGCCGGTCGAAGCCGGGCTGGCGCCACAGGATGCGGGCGCCGAAGAAGACGACGAGGGTGCCGCCGACGAGCTGCAGGAGACGGCTGTGGCCCTCGACGAACTCGTCCACCTGCGAGATGGAGAAGGCGGCGACCGCGGCGAAAAGGACATCGGCCGTCGCCGCGCCGAGTCCGGCCGCGAATCCCATCGCGAAGCCGTAGCGGAACGCCCGTTGCATGATCATCACGTTGACGGGGCCGAGCGGCGCGGTCACGACCACGCCGCCGAGCATGCCGAGAGCGATGTAGGCGAGCGGGGTCACGGGCGGGCGCCGGCGGCTGGCGAGGGCGACGCGGGCGTTGGTCGTGCGGCCGAAGCGTGCGAAGACTGGGGCTGCCGGCGGCGGATGCCATCCCGCCGGGAGGGCGGCCATGGAGAGACGGGAGAGGAGCGCCAGCGCCATGCGACGAGGCCGTCCAGCACTCGCCTGTGCCGCGATCCTCGCCCTCGGTACAGCGTCCACGACGGCGCCGGCCGCCCTCGCCTACGCGTGGGACTCAACCGACACCGGCCTTCTCGCGTATTCTCCCGACACCCTGCCTCCCACAATCAGCCCGGGGATCCCGGACGGCGGCACCACCGGCGGAAAGACCTCCCGGCCGCCCATCGTTCCGGGCGACGGCGAGGAGATGCCGGACGATCCCGCGCACATCTTCGTTCCACCGGAGGCAATCGACGTGCCGGCGCCGCGGGCCCGCCTCGGCGACGTGCGCTACGGCACGGATGAGCTGCCGGCGGCCGTCGCCGAGACGCGGCTGAAGCTGATCGAGGCCGCCCGCACCGGCGACATCGAGGCGCTGCGGCCGCTGTTCGACGCGCAGCGCACGCAGCCCCTCGTCGCGGGGACGGAGTACGTGGAGGACGCCGTCGACGAGCTGCGCGACCAGTCCGGCGACGACGCGGGGCGGGAGATCCTCGCCATCCTCCTCGAGGTGCTGGAGAGCGGCTACGTCCACATCACCGACGAGGGCACATATGTGTGGCCCTACTTCGCGGAGGTGTCGCTGCGCGAGCTCGGCTCCCCGCAATATGTGGAGCTCTACCGCCTCCTCACCTCGATCGACGTCGAGGTGCTGCAGACCATGGGCTTCTACAGCTTCTATCGCGTCGGCATCGCCGACGATGGCCGGATCCGCTACTTCTCGGCGGGCGAACTCGAGTAGGAGAAGCCTGTGGGCGAGACGATCCTCCCGGGACGCGTCGTCCTTGCGGTGACGGGGACGGACCGCGCCCGATTCCTCGACGGTCTCCTCACCTGCAATGTCGGCGAGAGGGCGCCGGGCGCGGTCGTGTACGGCGCGCTGCTGACGCCGCAGGGGAAGGTCGTCACCGACCTCTTCGCCTTCGTCGAGGAAGACCGCACGCTCCTCGATGTGCCGGAGGCGGCAGCGGACGATCTCCTGCGCCGGCTCGGCATCTACCGGCTGCGCGCAGCCGTTGGCCTCGAGCGGACGGACGCGCGGGTGGCCGTCGGGGCGGGAGCAGACGATCCGCGCGCAGGGGGGCTCGGCGGGCGTCGGGTCGTCGACGGCGGCGTGGAGGACGCGGCGGCGCTGGCGGACTACCGCCGCCGGCGGATCGCGGCTGTGGTGCCGGACGCCGCTGCCGACTTCCCGCTCGGCGACACGTTCCCGCACGATGCCAACATGGACCTCACCGGCGGCGTCGACTTCACCAAGGGCTGCTTCGTCGGCCAGGAGGTGGTCTCGCGCATGCGCCACCGCGGCACGGCGCGCCGGCGGACCGTCGCCGTCCACGCCGACGCGCCGCTACCGCCCTCCGGCACCGCACTCACCGTGGGCGGGCGCGAGATCGGCACGCTCGGCACCGTCGAGGGGACGGAGGGGCTTGCCGTGGTGCGGATCGACCGGACGCGGGGCGAGGCGGAGGCGGGCGGCGTCCCGCTGCGCCTCACGCCGCCGCCGGGCGCGCCGTTCCGCCTCGCGCTTGACGAGGCGGCCTCGTGAGCCGGGTAAGCGAACGCCGATGAGCGTGGAGGAGGGGCCGCGGCGGGTGCGGCGGGCGGCCGGGCGGGGAGCCGCCGCGCCGCGGGCCTGGCAGCGGATGCTGTCGGGCCGGCGGCTCGACCTCCTCGACCCCTCCCCGCTCGACATCGAGATCCGCGACATCGCCCACGGTCTCGCCCGCGTCGCCCGCTGGAACGGCCAGACCTCCGGCGATCATCCCTACTCCGTCGCGCAGCACTCTCTGCTGGTGGAGGCGATCGTCCCGCACCTCTCGCCGGCCGCGGCGGCGCCGGAGCGGCTGGCGGCGCTGCTTCACGATGCGCCGGAGTACGTGGTGGGCGACCTCATCTCGCCGTTCAAGGCGGTGATCGGGGCGGGCTACAAGGCGGTCGAGGAGCGGCTCGCTGATGCCGTGCGGCTGCGCTTTCGGCTTCCGACCGACCCGCGCGGGAGCCTCAAGAAGCTGGTGAAGGCGGCCGATACCGTCGCCGCCTACCACGAGGCCGTCGCGCTGGCGGGCTTCACGCCGGACGAGGGCCGCCGCTACTTCGGCGCGCCGACGGTGGCCACGGAGGTGGTTGCCGAGTTCCTGACGCCGTGGCCAACCACGGAGGTGGAACGCCGTTTCATCGCCCGCTTCGAGGCGCTGGACGGCGGCTGTGCCTGACGTTCGGCCCGCCACCGCGGCGGATGGCCCGGGGATCCGGTCGGTCCTCTCGGCCGCCTTCGGACGGGGTGACGAAGCGGACCTCGTCGAGGCCCTCGAGCGGGACGGCGACGTCCTCGCCTCGCTGGTCGCTGTCCGTGAGGGGGCGGCGGTCGGACATGCGCTCCTGTCGCGCCTCGCGGCGCCCTATGAAGCGGCGGCGCTCGCGCCGGTGGCGGTGGCGCCGGCCTTGCAGCGGCAGGGGATCGGGGCGGCGCTCGTGTGCGCGGCGGTGGAGGCGGCGCGGGCACGCGGCTGCCGGGCCGTCTTCGTGCTTGGCGATCCGGCCTACTACGGACGCTTCGGGTTTACGGCGACGGCGGCGTCAGGCGCTGACTCCCCCTATGCCGGAGCGCATTTCATGGCGCTCGCGCTCGACGGCGGCGGGCCGCTGCCGGCGGGGCCGGTCGTCCATGCGCGGGCGTTCGGCTGATGCGGTCAGCGTTAGCCGTGCTCGTGCGCCTCGAGCTCATCCGCCGCGACCCGCTCGAGGTCGGCGAGGAGCTCGTGCAGGGCGGCGAGCCGGCTCGCGCCGTAGCGCTCCTCGAGCTCGCTCGCCGTCGCGCGCCAGGAGCGGCGGGCGGCGTCGACGGTCTTGCGGCCGTGCTCGGTGAGGGTCAGCCGCCGCTCGCGCCGATCGTCGCCCGGCGTCGCGGTGACGAGGTCGGCCGCGCGCATCCGCTCCACCGTGCGCGACAGGGTGGTGCGGTCCGTCCCCACCCGGTCGGCGAGGGCGGACAGCGTCATCGGCGCGTCACGGTCGAGCGTCGTCAGCACCGCGTAAGTGACGATGGAGACGCCGTTCTCGGCGAGGGCGGCGTCATACATGGTCGTGATCTGCCGCGCGATGCGCCGGAGGCGCAGGCACGTGCAGGGGAGCGCCCGCTTGTCGTCGGGCGAGATCGCGTCGCAGAGGAGATCCGTCGCGTCGGTCATGGCCGAGGATATAGTTGCCTCTCTCACGACTTGCAGCAAGATGGGACACAGATTGAACGGTGGGTGAACCGAAGGTTCTTCCGGAGGAGGCGATCCGCGGCCTCTCCGGGCTCGACCAGCTCCGCGGGATCATCGGCGGCACGCTGCCACAGCCGCCGATGGCGGCGACCCTCGCCTTCCGCCTCGTTTCCGTGTCCGAGGGGGAAGCCGTGTTCGTCGGGACGCCGGACGAGCGCTTTCTCAACCCGCTCGGCACGATTCACGGTGGCTGGGCGGCGACCGTCCTCGATTCGGCGCTCGGCTGCGCCGTCCACGCAACGCTCCTCCCCGGCGAGCGGCACGCAACGGTCGAGCTGAAGGTGAACCTCACGCGCGCCATCGTGCCGGGGCTCGGCGAGATGACCGCGCGGGGGACGATCATCACGCGCGGGCGGCGGATCGCGACCAGCGAGGCGCGCCTCACCGACGCGGCGGGGAAGATATATGCCCACGGCACCACCACCTGCATGGTGATCGCGCCGGAAGGCTAGCCTCGCGCCAGCCCGCCGTGCACTGTTAGCCCTCCCGGATCCGGAGCTTCGACATGGACGCCCTCTTCGTCGGCCATGCCTACATCGACATCACCTTCCTCGCGGACGAGCTGCCGACCGGCGACGAGAAGACCATCGCGAGCGATTACGCCGTCGCCTTCGGCGGCAACGCGACGACGGCGGCCTTCTGCGCGGCGAAGCTCGGCCTGAAGTGCGACCTCCTCTGCCAGCAGGCGGACGACTGGCTCGCCCGCATGTTCCTCGAAATGGCGTCCCGCGCCGGCGTCTCCGTCCACGGGCGGAAGGTGAGGGAGTCCTCGCTCTCCTTCATCATGCCGAAGGACGGCAAGCGGGCGATCGTGCGCTGCCGTGACGACGTGTTCCTGCACCCCTTCCCGACGCTGACGCTCGACGGCATCCGCGGCCTCCATGTCGACGGCCACATGGGCGACGCTGCCCTCCACTACGCGAAGGCGTGCCGCGAGCGCGGGGCGCTCACCTCGCTCGACGGCGGCTCGGTCCGCTCCAACACCGACGAGCTCCTCGAGTTCATCGACGTCGCGGCGATCTCCGAGCGCATGTGCGAGCAGATGAAGCTGAATCCGATCGCGATGCTCGACTACCTGCGCTCGAAGGGCGTGAAGGTCGGCGCGGTGACGCTCGGCGAGCGCGGGCTCGTCTACTACGAAGGCGCCGGCGAGGTGCGGTCGATGCCGGCGCGCTACGTGCCGCGGGAGAAGGTGATCGACACCTCCGGCGCGGGCGACGTGTTCCACGGCGCCTACTTCTTCTCCGCCGTGACGCGGCCGGAGCTGTCCTGGGCCGAGCACTTCGACTTCGCGCGGTCCGCCTCGGCCTTCGCGGTGCAGCACCTCGGCAACGAGGAGTCCCTGCCCACGCTCGCCGATATCGACGCAATGCGCGCCCTCCTGCCGGAAGCCGCCTAGGGCTCAGCACCGTCGGCGGACGGGGCGCCGCGCCAGCCGCCCTCAGCCGACGCCTCTCCCGCCGACGCGATCGCTCGGGCCGCGGCGACGAATGCTTCAGCCGCGCCAAACTGTCTCGGTGACCGCTATCGGGCGTTCATATATCGGGCCGAGCGGTCGCCGCGCTTGTAACGTGGTTTAACCCCTTCTATATCGTTTCGAGATATATCGAACCGAACAGGGGTGATCCCGCGTGCCGCACGAGGTGCTGAGTCCCGTCGCAACCCTCTGTCTCGCGATCCTGCATCGCGGGGAGGCGACAGGCTACGAGATCAAGAAAGAGTCGGTGGAGGGCGATTACCGCTACTTCATCGACGCCTCCTATGGCTCGATCTATCCCGCACTGGCACGGCTCTCGGCGGACGGCTACGTCACCGTCCGCGAGGAGACCCAGCCCGGCCGCCCCGCGCGGAAGATCTATTCCATCACGCCGACCGGCCGTGCCGCGCTTCTCGATGCTCTGTCGGAGCCGCCGGGGCCCGACGTGTTCCGTGCCCGCTTTCTCCTCGTCGCGAAGTTCGCCGCCGAACTGCCCGCCGACACGGTGCGCGCGGCCATCGCCGAGCGGCGCGCCCACCTCCTCACGGAGATCGAGCACCTGCGCTCGTTCGCCGAGGAGGCGAAGGAGCATCCGGGCGCAGCCTGGATCGTCGACTACGGCCTTGCCTGCATGACCGCCTCGCTCGCCCACCTCGACGCGCGCGGCGAGGATCTCATCGCCCTCGCCCAGCCCTCGCTCGCCAACGCCGCCGAGTAGGAGTTCGCCATGGACGCGAAGATGTTGATTGCTGCCGGCCTGTGCGTCGCGGTCGGCGCCTACATGGTGACCGGCGATTTCGTCGTGAGCGGCACCGCACAGACGGCGACGGTTCCGCCGCCCGCCCAGCGTTCCGAGGAGAGCGACGCGCTGTTCCGGGTGCGCGTGCGCACGCTGGAGGCGATCGAGCGGCCGCAGTACATCGCCGTCCGGGGCCGGACGCGGGCGGACGCGCTGGTCGCCGTCGCCGCCGAGACGACGGGCCGGGTCGAGGAGCGGCTCGTCGAGCGGGGCGCTGCGGTGAAGCGCGGCGACATCCTGTGCCGGCTCGACGAGGGCGTGCGCGCCGCCGAGCTCGCCCAGGCGAAGGCCGAGATGGCGAAGGCCGAGCTCGAGTTCCGCGCGGCCACCCAGCTGCAGGGCCGCGGCTTCGAATCGGAGACGCGCGTCGCCACCACCCGCGCGGCGCTCGATGCCGCCAGCGCCGGCGTCGCCGCGGCGGAGCAGGAGCTCGACCGCACCATCGTCCGCGCACCGATCGACGGCCTCGTCCAGGAGCCGCTCGCCGAGACGGGCGCGATGCTCGCCATGGGCGAAGTCTGCGCCACCATCGTCGACGCCGACCCGATGTACGTGACCGGGCAGGTCGCCGAGCGCGAGGTGGGCGGCGTCGCTGTCGGCGAGACCGCATCGGTGCGGCTCATCACCGGCGACACGGCGGAAGGCGTCGTCACCTACGTCGCGAACACGGCCGACCCGCAGACCCGCACCTTCACGGTGGAGGTCCGGGTCGACAACGCCGACGGGCGCCTCCGCGACGGCGTGACGGCGACGGCGGACATCCCTGTCGCCTCCGTCCGCGCGCATCGCCTGTCGCCGGGCATCCTGACGCTCAACGAAGAGGGCGCGGTCGGCGTGCGGACCGTCGACGACGAGGGGCGCGTCGCCTTCGCGCCGGTGTCCATCGTGCGCCAGGACACCGAAGGCTTCTGGGTCACAGGGCTGCCGGAGACGGTGACGGTGATCGTGGTCGGGCAGGAGTACGTGGTCGACGGCCAGGTCGTCGAGCCCGTGGCCGAGGGGGCGTGAGACGATGAACGCGGTGCTCGACGGGCTCCTCAACCGCCCGCGCACGATCCTGACCCTCATGCTGTTCCTGCTGGGGGCGGGCATCGTCGTCTACAACTCGATCCCCAAGGAAGCGAACCCGGACATCGACGTCCCGATCTTCTACGTCTCGGTCGTCCAGCAGGGCATCTCGCCGGAGGACGCCGAGCGGCTGCTCGTCAAGCCGATGGAGCAGGAGCTCCGCAGCCTCGACGGTCTGAAGGAGATCCGCGCGATCGCCTCCGAGGGGCACGCCGGCATCATCCTCGAGTTCGAGGCCGACTTCGACAAGGACGAGGCGCTGGCCGACGTCCGCGACAAGGTCGATCAGGCGAAGGGAGAGCTCCCCACTGACGCCGAGGAGCCGACGATCACGGAGACGAACTTCTCCCTCGTCCCGACGATCATCGTCGCGCTGTCGGGCGACGTGCCGGAGCGAACGCTCTACCAGCACGCGCGGCGGCTGAAGGATGTCATCGAGGCCATCCCGACTGTCCTCTCCGCCGACCTTTCCGGCGCGCGGGAGGAGCAACTCGAGGTCCTCATCGACCGCACCGCGATGGAGAGCTACGAGCTGGAGCCGGTCGGGCTCCTGAATGCGCTGTCGCTCAACAACGCGCTCGTCCCGGCAGGCTTCATCGATTCGGGCGGCGGCCGCTTCTCGGTGAAGGTGCCGGGCCTGATCGAGGACATCGACGATGTCTACAACCTCGTTCTGAAGGAGGAGGCGAACGGCGTCGTCACCGTGCGCGACATCGCCGAGGTCCGCCGTACCTTCAAGGACCCGACGGCCTTCACCCGCGTGAACGGCCGGCCCGCGATCACGATCGACGTCGTGAAGCGCATCGGCGAGAACATCATCATCAACAACGACGCGGTGAAGGCCGCCGTGGAGCAGGCGACGGCGGCGTGGCCGGAGCCGATCAAGGTCGACTTCCTGCTCGACCAGTCCTCGTTCATCTACGAGGTGCTCGGCGGGCTCGAGACGTCCATCATCTCGGCGATCGTGCTCGTGATGATCGTCGTCGTGTCCTCGCTCGGCTTCCGCTCGGCCGTCCTCGTCGGCATCGCGATCCCGACCTCGTTCCTCATCGCCTTCGTGGTGCTGTCGGGCCTCGGCATGACGGTCAACATGATGGTCATGTTCGGTCTCGTCCTCACCGTCGGCATGCTGGTCGACGGCGCGATCGTCATGGTGGAGTACGCCGAGACGCGGATGGCGCAGGGCGTGCCGCGGATGCAGGCGTTCATCCAGGCCGCCAAGGTGATGGCCTGGCCGCTGATCTCCTCGACGCTGACGACGCTGATCGCGTTCCTGCCGCTCCTCCTGTGGCCGGGGACGGCCGGCGAGTTCATGAGCTACCTGCCGATCATGGTCATGATCGTGCTGACGGTGGCGCTGGTGACGGCGCTCGTGTTCCTGCCGGCGCTGGGTGCCGTGGTGTCGACGCCGCTCCTCGTCGGCGTCCTCGCCGGTGCGGTGGCGGGCGGGGCGGCGTATGTCGTCCTCGTGCCGATGGGCACGCTGGCCTACGGCGTGGCCGGCGCGGCGTTCCTCGTTGCGGCCATCGTCGCGACGCGCTTCGCCCGGCGGATCGAGGCGCGCAAGCCGGTCCGCACCGCGCCGCCGGAGGACGCGGTGTACGACATCCGCGAGGCGCGCGGCCTCAATGGCCTCTACGTGCGCACGCTGCGCTTCCTCGCGGGCAGCACCGCCGGCATCCTCGTCACGGTCGGGGTCGTGGTCGGCTCGGCGGTCGTCATCACCAACATCTTCATGGCCAACAATGCGGGCGTCGAGTTCTTCGTCGACGAGGAGCCCGACGTTGCGGTCGTCATGATTTCCGGCCGCGGCAACATGAGCGCGGCGGAGGCGCTGAAGCTCGTCGAGGAGGTGGAGGCCGAGGTTCTCGCCATCGACGGCGTCGACAACGTCGTCACCACCGCGTTCCCGTCCGGCGGCTCGGCCGGTGGCGGCGGCGGGATCATGGACACGCCCGACAAGCCGGCCGACCTCATCGGCCAGCTCCAGATCGAGCTCGTCGACTATTGCTGCCGCCGCTCCGCCGCGCCGATCTTCGAGGAGATCCGCGCCCGGACCAACCTGCCCGGGATCAAGGTCGAGACGCGCAAGATCGAGGGCGGCCCGCCGACGGGCAAGGACATCCAGCTCCAGATCACGTCGACGAACTACGAGACGCTGCTTGCGATGACCGAGAGGGTCCGCAACCACGTCGAGACGGTGGAGGGCCTGCGCGACGTCGAGGACGACCGCCCCCTCCCCGGCATCGAGTGGCAGCTCGACGTCGACCGCGTGGAGGCCGGGCGGTTCGGGGCGGACGTGCAGACGATCGGGCAGATCATCCAGCTCATCACCAACGGCGTCCTCCTCACGAAGTACCAGCCGGACGATTCGGACGACCAGATCGACGTGCGTGTGCGCTACCCGGCGCCGGAGCGGACGCTCGACCAGTTCGCGCACCTCAGGCTGCAGACGTCGAACGGGCAGATCCCGCTCATCAACTTCATCGACATCACGCCGCAGCAGCGCGTCTCGTCGATCACGCGGCTCGACGGGCTCTACGCGATGACGGTGAAGGCCGACGTCGTCGAGGCGGACGGCTACGACCTCAACGCCAAGATCGCCGAGCTCGACCAGTGGGTGAAGGCCGAGGAGTGGCCGAACGGGGTGTTCTTCACCTTCCGCGGCGCCAACGAGGACCAGGCCGAGTCGATGGCCTTCCTCATGCAGGCGATGATCGCCTCGCTGGTGCTGATGTTCATCG
>JAESGF010000188.1_pt1 | contig 41200 bp, 35 predicted proteins | sample 9269621 | NCBI WGS metagenome assembly JAESGF01 (sample SAMN14515066, study PRJNA621663) | algae metagenome | isolation source: Tolypothrix carrinoi HA7290-LM1 and co-occurring heterotrophs from dry rock... | place: USA: Makauwahi cave, Kauai, Hawaii | collected 2011-01-06
CGACCTCGACGCCTGCTGGCACATGGCGAAGGCGCTGCTGCCCGGAATGCTGGCGGCCGGCAGCGGGGCGATCGTCAACATCGCGAGCTGCCACTCGTTCAGGATCATCCCGCACACGTTCCCGTACCCGGTGGCGAAGCACGCCCTCCTCGGCCTCACGCGCGCGCTCGGCATCGAGTACGCGGCGCGGGGCATCCGGGTGAACGCGATCGCGCCCGGCTACATTGAGACGCCGATCGCGACCGCCTACTGGGACACCTTTCCCGACCCCGCGGCGGAGCGGCAGCGGGCATACGACCTCCACCCGCCGAAGCGGATCGGCCGGCCGGAGGAGGTCGCCATGACCGCCCTTTTCCTCGCCTCCGACGAGGCACCGTTCATCAACGCCGAGACGATCGTCATCGATGGCGGCCGCTCGGTCCTCTACCACGACTGACCCGCGGGCGTGGGTCGGGCACGACTGACCTGCCAGTGCGGGTCGGACCATGACGACCCGCCGGGCGGGTCGGGCAGCGACCCGCGGCAAGCGGGCAACACGGGAGGACGACCCCATGAGACTCTTCATCGCCGGCGCCGCGGCGCTCCTCGCCACCACCGCCCTCGCGCCCCTCGCGCTCGCGCAGGATGACGGCATCAAGATCGGCTACATCAACAAGATGGGCGACCACCCCTGGTTCGTTGCCGAGGTCGCCGGCGCGCAGGCCGCCGCGCAGGAGGCCGGCGCCGAGTTCGTCGCGCAGGACGTCCAGTTCAACGCCGACCTGACGGTGACGACGTTCGACACCATGGTCGGCGACGGCGTCGACGGAATCGCGATCGTGGTGCCCGACCGCGGGCTCGGCCCGATCATCGCGGAGAAGGCGAAGGCGGCGGGCATCCCGATCGTCGCCGTCGACGACGACATCGCCGCCGCGGACGGCTCGCCCGTCCCCTACGTCGGCCTCGATGCCTACTCGATCGGCCGCCGCGTCGGCGAGGAGCTCGCCAAGCTCTACGAGGCCGAGGGGTGGGCCGAGAACGAGGTTCGCGTCGCGTCCATCGAGGACCGCAAGGCGGACACCTGCATGCAGAGGAACCGCGGCGCCGAGGAAGCCTTCCTGGAGGCGACCGGCTTCAGCCCGGACAACATCGTCCGCGTCCCCTACGACAACACCATGGTGAACTCGATCGACGTGATGACGACGACGCTCACCGCCAACCCGAACGTCACGCACTGGATCTTCTACTCGTGCAACGACGACGGCGTCCTCGGCGCCGCCCGCGCGCTGGAGAACTCCGGCTACGAGGCGTCGGCCGGCATGGGCATCGGCATCGACGGCAGCCGCGCCTGCGACGCGTTCGGCTCCGGCCAGCCGACCGCCTTCCGCGGCACGATGTGGCTGAACTCGGAGAATCACGGGCGCGACGCAGTCCGCCTCCTCGTCGCGAACATCAAGGACGGCACGCCGCTCCCGATGACCACCTACTCCGAGCCCGAGTTCATCACGCCGGAGACGTTCGAGGCGACCTACAAGGCCCGGCTCTGCCAGTGACGGCGCCTCTCGCCGTCGAGGGCATCGAGAAGCGCTTCGGCGTCGTCCAGGCGCTCGGCGGCGTCTCGCTCGAGCTCCGCGCCGGCGAGATCCTCGGCCTCGTCGGCGAGAACGGGGCAGGCAAGTCGACGCTGATGCGGATCGTGGAAGGCGTCTTCCCGCCGGACGCCGGGACGATCCGGGTGGACGGCGCGCCCGTCCGCTTCGGCTCGCCGCGCGAGGCGCACGCGCTCGGCATCCGCGTCATCCATCAGGAGCCGGAGATCGTGCCGGCGCTGACGGTGGCGGAGAACGTCTTCGCCGGACGCATCCCGCGGATCGGCCCGTTCGTCGACCGCCGGCGGCTGATGGCGGAGACCCGCGCCGTCCTCGCCCGCTTCGGCGCCGAGCGCGACATGCGGCCCGACCAGGAGGCCGGAACGCTCGGACCCGCCCAGCGGCAGACGGTCGAGATCATGCGCGCCGTCAGCGCGGGCGGCCGCGTCCTCGCCTTCGACGAGCCGACCTCCTCGCTCACCGACGAGGAGGCACGGCGGCTGTTCGCCGTGATCCGCACGCTCGCGGCGGAGGGAACGGCGATCGTCTACATCTCGCACCGCCTCGACGAGATTGTTGCGCTCACCGAGCGCGTGGTCGTCCTGCGTGACGGCCGCCTCGTCGCCGACGCGCCGACCGCCTCGTACACCGAGGAGACGATCGCCCGTGCGATGGTCGGCCGCGACCTCGTCGACCTTTTCCGGCGCGGCGCGAACCGCCCCGGCCGCCCCCTCCTCGAGGTGGAGGGGCTGACCACGGAGAGGGTCCACGGCGTCAGCCTCACCGTGCACGCCGGCGAGGTGGTCGGGATCGGCGGCCTGATGGGCGCCGGCCGCTCCGAGCTCGCCCGCGCCATCGTCGGCTTCGACAGGCGCATCGGCGGAGCCGTCCGCATGGCGGGCCGGCCCGTCTCGCCGAGCTCGCCCGCCGCAGCCATCGCCGCCGGCATCGGCCTCGCGCCGGAGGACCGCAAGCACGAGGCGCTCCTCCTCGCCCGCTCCGTCCTCGACAACGCGGCGCTCGCCGTGCCGGGCAAGGTGTCGACCGCCGGCTTCTTCGCGCGCGGCAAGGCGGAGGCGGTGGTCGGCCCCCTCGCCCGCCGCCTCGCGGTGAAGACACCCTCGCTCGACGAGACCGTGTCGCGGTTGTCAGGTGGCAACCAGCAGAAGGTGGTGCTCGCGCGCTGGCTCGCCGTCGAGCCGGCCGTCCTCATCCTCGACGAGCCGACCCGCGGCATCGACGTCGGCGCCAAGGCCGAGATCTACCGCCTCGTGGACGACCTCGCGAAGGCCGGCATCGGCCTCGTCGTCATCTCGTCCGAGATGCCCGAGCTCCTCGGCCTCTCCGACCGCATCCTCGTGATGGCGGGCGGCCGGATCACCGGCGAGCTGTCCGGCGCGGACCGCACCGAAGCGAACATCCTCGGCCTCGCGATGCCGAGCCGACCGAAGGAGACCGCGGCATGACCGCCGAGACCGCCCCTGCCCGGCCACATGGCGGCGCGCGCCTCGTCGAGCGCATCGGGCTCCACAACATCTCGCTCCTCCTCGCGATCCTCGTCCTCGTCGCGATCTTCGGCGCACTCCGTCCGGACGTGTTCTTCTCCGCCCGCAACATCCTCAACATCGGGCTCGCCGTCACGATCCTCGGCGTCCTCGCGATGAGCCAGACGGTGGTCATCGTCTCCGGCGGGCTCGACATCTCGGTCGGCGCCATCGTCGGCCTCACCACCGTCTCGACCGCGCTCGCCATCGAATCCCTCGGGCCCGGCGGCGGCATCGTCGCCGGCCTCGTGATCGGCGGGCTCGCGGGGCTCTTCAACGGCCTCGTCATCACCTACGGCCGCGTCAACGCGGTGATCGTGACGCTCGGCACGATGGCTATCTTCCGCGGCATCGCCTTCATCCTGACCGACGGTCAGTCGATCTCGATCTTCGACGAAACCTTCCGCTTCATCGGCCGCGGCGAGATCCTGGGCCTGCCGTTCCCGATCTGGATCCTCATCGCGTCGGCCGTCCTCTTCCACGTCTTCCTGTCGCGGACGATCGCCGGCCGCAACGTCTACGCCCTCGGCGGCAACCCCGTCGTCGCCCGCTTCTCCGGGATCAACGTGCCGGGCTACCGTGTCGCGATCTACGTCATGAGCGGCGTCGCGGCGGGCCTCGCCGGCATCCTCCTTGCCGCGCGGACAGGATCGGGGCAGCCGATCTCGGGCAGCCAGGGGCTGGAGCTGGAGGCGATCACGGCGGCCGTCCTCGGCGGCTGCGCGCTCGCCGGCGGCAAGGGCACGATCCCCGGCGCTCTCCTCGGCGTCGCGGTGATCGGCATCCTCAACAACGGGATGATCCTCACCTCCGTGCCGACCTTCTACCAGCTCCTCGCCAAGGGCTCGCTCCTCATCCTCGCGGTGGTCCTCGCCGAGTACCAAGAGAACCGGGGCCGCTGATGGAGGGCGCGGCGGTCCTGCGCGCCGCCTCCACCCGCCGCCTCGCGGGCGCGACGCACGCGCTGCGCAACCGCGTGACGGAGACGCTCGCCCAGCGCATCCTGTCGGGCCGCTACCCTCAGGGCGCGGCGATCCCCGTCGAGGCCGACCTTGCCGCCGAGCTCGGCGTCAGCCGCACCGTCCTGCGCGAGGCGGTGCGGACCCTTGCGGCGAAGGGCCTCCTCGAGACGCGGCAGCGCGCCGGCACGCTCGTCCCGCCCCGCGCGAACTGGCACCTCCTCGACCCGGACGTCCTCGCCTGGATGGGCGGCGTCGAGCCCGACCACGACTTCACCCTCGGCCTCATCGAGGCGCGCGCGGTGATCGAGCCTGCCGCCGCGGCCCTCGCCGCCGCGCGCAGCACCGGGGCGGACCTCGCCGCCATGGAGACCGCCTACATCGCGATGTGCGCCGCTCCGCCGGGCGACGTCGAGGCCTCGATCCGCGCCGACCTCGCCTTCCACCTCGCGATCCTGCGCGCGAGCAAGAACCCGGTGTTCGCGAGCCTCGGTGACGTCGTCGGTGCGGCGCTCCTCAGCGTCTTCCGCCTCACCACCACGGCCTCGGAGAACTATGCCGCGACACTCGCCGTGCACGAGCGCGTCCTCACCGCGATCCGCCTCCGCGACGCCCCGCTCGCCCGGGCGGAGATGGAGGAGCTCCTCGGCGTCGCCTCCCGCGACCTCCGCCGCACGCTCGAGGTGCGATGACGTCCCTGACCCTCCGCGACGGTCCGGCGGAGGCCGCCGTCGAGCCGGACGGGGCGCTCGTCACCCGCCTCGCCGTCGGGGGCGCGGAGATCCTCCACCCGCCCGGCGGCGCCGACCCCGGCGGGATCTATCCGCTCCTCCCCTGGTCCAACCGCATCTCGGGCGGCGGATTCCCCTTCGGCGGCCGCGTCCACGCTCTCGATCCGAACGCCCCGGGAGAACCCTTCCCGCTCCACGGCGACGCCTGGCAGCGCCGCTGGACCGTCACCGCGGCCTACGACCGCCGCGCGCTCCTCACCCTCCGCGACGGCGGCACCGGCCCCTTCCGCTACGACGCGATGATGGCGGTGGCTCTCCGTGCCGGCCCCGCACGGGCGACCCTCTCGCTCCTCCTCGCTGTCGAGAACCGCGGACCACCGCTCCCCTACGGCCTCGGCTTCCACCCGACGTTCCGACGTGCGTCGGGGACGAGCCTCCTCGCGCCCGCGGACGCCGTCTGGCTCGAGGACGCGCGCCACCTTCCGACCGAGCGCGTGCCGGTCGCAAGCCGGCCCGAATGGGATTTTGCAACGCCGCGACGGCTCCCCGCGGGCTGGATCAACAACGCCTTCGAAGGCTGGACCCGCCGAGCGCGCCTCGCCCCGGTCGCAGTCCACACGGTTACTCTCGCCGCCTCGCGCCGGCTCGGCACCCTGGTCGTCTACTCGCCCGGCGGGGACGCCCCGTTCGTCTGCGTCGAGCCCGTGTCCCACCCCGTCGACGCCCACAACCTTCCGGAGGCGCCCGGCCTCGTCGTCCTCGGCACCGGCGAGCGGGCGCGGGCGTGGCTGCGCATCACCGTCGAGAGCTGATCCCTCCGCTGCGAAGGCAGGGCGACTAGAGCAGCCCGCGCGCCGTCTGCTCGTCCGTGACGAGCACGGTCGGCTGCAGGCTCCGGATCGCAGCGGCGAGGATGACCAGCTTCTCGCGACCGCCGGAGATGAGCACGCGGTTCCTGACCCGCTGAAGCCGGTCGAGCCCGATCGCCATGCAGCGCGTGTTGATCGGGTGGTCGACCACCCGCCCCGCGGCGTCGACGAAGGTGTAGAGGATGTCGCCCACCGCGCCCGCCTCCACCAGCGACTGCCGCTCCGCCTCCGAGACGTGGCCGACGCGGTAGGACGTCGTCAGCGTCGAGATCCCGCCGCAGCTGATGAGGGCGACGTCGCTTCCCTCCGCCAGCTGGAAGATCTGGTCGAGCCCGCATCGTTCGAGCAGCGCATGGCGCGTCTGCGGGCTGTCGACCAGCGCCGGAGCGGGGACGAGAAACCCCTCCGCGTCGAAACACTCGGCGAAGCGCCAGGCAAACTCCGCAGGGTTGAACCGCTTCGCCTCGCTGATGCCGCCGAGGAGGGAGACGACGCGCATCGCCCTGACCGGGCGGGGTTCGAGGAAGCCCAGCATCTCGTGCAGCGTGCGGCCCCAGCCGACGCCGACGGTCATGTTCGGCTCGAGAAGCTGCGACACGTAGCGGCCGGCTGCGGCGGCGATTGCTCGCGTCGGCTCGCCCTCGCTGTCCGTGAACGGCGCCACCACCGCGCGCGAGAGGCCGAATGTCCGCTCGAGCCGCCGCTCGAGCGCGACGACATCGGAAATCTCGGAGGTGACGTTGATCGACACCTCGCCGCGTCGCTTCGCCTCCGAGAGGAGGCGCGTGACCATCACGCGGTTGACGCCGAGCGCCTCGGCGACCTCCTGCTGCGTCCGTCCCTCGATGAAGTAGATCCACGCCGCGCGGACGCGCAGCTCCTGCTGCGGGTCGGCAACGCCGCGGGCGGGGCCGTACGGGCCCGACGAAAGGGACCGCCGCGCGGCGGAGGGAGAGCCGGTCTCGACCGCCACCGGTCAGCTCCGCCCGCCGACGAGCGCCGCCAGCTCGTCGGCCGCCTCGAGCTGCGGCAGGTGGCCGACCTCGTCGAAGAGGTGCAATGCGACGCGGCCCGGCGCGCGGAGGGCATGCCGCCAGGGGATGATCCGGTCCTGCCGGCCCCAGACGATTGCGGTGGGGCAGCGCACCCGGGAGAGGGCTGCGCCGACGTCGAAGGCCTGCGTCCCGTCGGGGAAGAGGCGCTCCGCCATCGCCGCCTGCGCCTCCCGGAGCGCCGCGTCCACCCGCGCCGCGGCGGCCGCTTCGACGTAGCTCCACGAGATCGCGTCGGGATCGGCGACGAGCGTCCTCATCCAGGGGCCGAGGCTTTCCGCGCGCGTCGCCGCGGCGATGCCGGCGAGCGCGCGCGCGTCGATCTCGGGACCGAGCCCGGCGGGGCAGAGGAGCGTCAGGCGACGGAAAGCCGCCGGCCGCTGGTCGGCGACCGCGAGCGCCACCGCGGCACCCAGCGAGTGCGCGAGAAGGTGGCACGGCTCGCTTCCCTTCGCATCGAACGCGGCGAGCACCGCGCCGACGAGATCGTTGAAGCCGCCGATCCTCTGCCGCCCGGCGCGCCCGTGGTTGGGGAGTTCGAGATGATCGACGGGAAGGCCGCGCGGCAGGCGCTTGCGGAGAGCCTCCCAGCTCCCGGCGTCCGCGAGGAATCCGTGCAGGGTCAGGATGGGGAGGTGCGCATCGTCGGCGCGAGCGCCCGCCTCAGGCGTCGGCGCCGGGGAAACGTCGCGGGTCGCCGCACCTTCGCCGGCCGGCGGCAGAGGCGCGCGGGCGATGGCGGCATCGGCGGGACCGGCGTCGGCCGTCGGGCGGGCGGTGTCGAGGTGGCGGAGGACGTCTGCGCGCTGGACGCGCCCGCGCGGACCCGACCCGCTGATTGCGTCGAGGGAGACGCCCTCCTGCTGTGCGAGGCGGCGGGCGACCGGTGTCGCGCGCACACGGCCCTCGCCGGCCGCCGCCGCACCGTTCAGCGCCGCTCGAGCCGGTGGCTCGAAGGCGAGCGGCCCGGCGTCCGCGCCGTCGACGGGCCGGGCGGGCGCCGCGGACGGGCCGGTCCGGCCCGGAGGCGCCGCGTCCTCGCCGTCGGCATAGATCCACGCGACCGGAGCGCCGATCGCGACCGCGGCGCCGGCGTCGGCAGAGAGGATGCGGAGCGTCCCGCTCGCGGGGGCCTCCACCTCCATCGCCGCCTTGTCGGTCTCGATGTCGAACAGCGGCGCGCCCTTCTCGACGCGCGCGCCGTCGGCGGCGTGCCAGGCGGCGATCACGCCGGCCGCCATGTCCATGTCGACCTTCGGCATGATGACCTCGGTCGGCATCAGACCCGCGCCCCCACCAGCGCGCGCACCGCCTCCTCGATGTCCGGCACCTGCGGCACGGCGGCCTTCTCCAGCATCGGATTGTAGGGGATCGGGCACTCCGCCCCGCCGAGGCGGACGATGGGACCGTCGAGGTAGTCGAAGGCGTCGCTCTCGGCCACCATCGCGCTCACCTCGGCGCCGATGCCGAGCGTCTTCACCCCCTCGTAGACCGTCACGAGGCGCCCGGTCTTGCGCACGGAGGAAAGCACCGTCTCGCGGTCGATCGGGCGCACGGTCCTGAGGTCGATCACCTCCGCCTCGATCCCCTCCGCCGCCAGCGTCTCCGCCGCGGCGAGCGCCTTGTGCACCATGATCGCGGTCGCGACGATCGAGACGTCCCGTCCCTCGCGGCGCACGGCCGCCTTGCCGATCGGCGTCGTGTAGTGCCCGGCCGGGACCGGCCCCTTCATCTTGTAGAGGAGCTTGTGCTCGAAGATGCAGACGGGATCCGGGTCCTCGAGCGCTGCCAGCAGCAGCCCCTTCGCGTCGGCGGGGGTGGACGGCTGCACCACCTTGAGGCCCGGAACGTGGGCGAACCACGCTTCGAGGCTCTGGCTGTGCTGCGCCGCGGCGCCCGTGCCGGAGCCGGCGGGGAAGCGCATCACGAGCGGCACCGAGACCGCGCCGCCCAGCATGTAGCGCACCTTGGCGGCCTGGTTGACGATCTGCTCCATCGCAAGCGTCGCGAAATCGGAGAACTGGAACTCGAAGATCGGCCGGAGCCCGTTCATCGCCGCGCCCACCGCGACACCCGCGCCGCCGAGCTCGGAAATCGGGGTGTCCATCACCCGGTCGGTGCCGTAGCGCTCCACGAGGTCGCCCGTCACCTGGAAGGCGCCGCCGTAGACGCCGATGTCCTCGCCCATCAGGACAACGCGCGGGTCGCTGGCGAGGGCGATGTCGAGCGCCTCGCGGATCGCCTCGGCGTAGGACATCTCCCGCACCTCGGCCTCCGCGGGGCGGACGTCGGCGATCGCGTTCACGCGGCGGCTCTCGTGTAGACGTCGCGCGTGACCTCGCGCGGGTCGGGGTCGGTGCCGGCCTTGGCGAAGGCTATGGCGGCGTCGATCTCGCGCTCCGCCTCGGCCTCGATGGCGGCGACGTCCGCCTCCGACAAGATCGCGTGCTCGACCAGCACCGCGGCGAGCCGGCGGATCGGGTCCTTCGCCATCCACTCGGCAATCTCGTCCTTCGTCCGGTAGCGGTTGCGGTCCGATTTCGAGTGCCCGCGCCAGCGGTAGGTGCGCGACTCGATGAGGCTCGGCCCCTCCCCCGCCCGCGCCCGCGCGACGGCGGCGTCGACGGCCTCCGCGACCTCGGAGAAATCGTTGCCGTCGACCGAGAGGCCCGGCATCGCGTAGGCGCTCGCGCGGTCGGCCACGGAGCGGACGGCGGTCGAGCGATCGAACGACGTCGACATGCCGTAGCGGTTGTTCTCGCAGACGAACACGACCGGCAGCTTCCAGATCGCGGCCATGTTGAGCGCCTCGTGGAAGGCGCCCTCGTTGTTGGCGCCGTCGCCGAAGAAGCAGACCGTCACCGCCCCGGTGCCGAGGCGCTTGGCCGCGAGCGCCGCGCCGACCGCGATGGGGATTCCCCCGCCGACGATCCCGTTCGCGCCAAGATTCCCCTTGCCGACGTCGGCGATGTGCATCGACCCGCCACGGCCGCGGCAGTAGCCCTCCTCCTTGCCGAAGAACTCGGCGAACATCCGCCCGACGTCGGCCCCCTTCGCGACGCAGTGCCCGTGCCCGCGGTGGGTGGAGGTGATCTTGTCGTCGTCCATCAGCGCCATGCAGGACGCGACCGCGCTCGCCTCCTGACCGATGGAGAGGTGCATCGTCCCGTGGATGAGGCCGCGGGTGTAGCTGTCCTCCGCCCCCTCCTCGAACTTCCTGATGAGGAACATCTTTCGCAGCGCCTCGCGCAGCGCCTCCGGGGCGTAGCGGCGGACCGCGTAGGGCAGGTTCGCGTCGGGCCTCGCGTCAGGCATGGGCGGGCTCCCGCGCGGGCGCGCCGAAGAGCATATCGTCCTGCCGGGCGCGCAGGGCCGCGATCTTCGACCCCGCGGGCACGGCGGCATTGGCGGTGGTGATGAGCTCGCCCTTCTTCACCGGCGCCGTGACCCGCGCGCCGGTCAGGAGGCCGCACGGAATCGCCCCCGCCGCGCGCGCCTCGCCGGCCGTCATGATGAAGGCGCGGTAGGTGTATTCGCCGATCTGGTCGAGGACGTCGCCCGGCACGAGGTCGCGCTTGGCGACGGCGCAGACCTCCGCCACCGGCCGGTCGAGCGGCACCATGTCGGCCTTGCCGTAGAGGACGGCGCGAGCGCAGGTGAGCGGCACCTCGAGCGAGGTGAGGTGGTAGGGGCGGATGAAGGTGTAGTAGGGCCCCTCTCCCATCTTGAGGTCGGCCATCCGCTCGTGGACGCGCGGATGCTCCGCCTCGACCACGACGAAGACGCCGGGCGCGACACCCTTGCCGACCGAGTAGTCGACACGGCCGATGCCGGAGAGGACGCCGCCGTGCTCGGCCGGGATCAGCGTCTTCGCGAGCTCCGCCGGCCCGGCGGCGGGCCCATGCATCCCCGGCCTGTCGGGCACGAGGCCGGTGGCGTTCGCGATGGCGGCCATCTCGACCATCGTCTTCGAGCCGTCGACGAACTCGACCAGCATCCGCGGGTTCATGTTCCGCCGCGCCGCCTCCTCGGCATACTCCGCCGGCGTCGCGTCGAGGTTGAGCGGGTTGTTCTTGCCCTTGCCGGCACAGACGATGCGGTGCCCCATCGCGGCGGCGAACTCGATGATCTCCATTGTCGACGACGGCTCGTCGCCGGCGCCGAGCGTGTAGACGACGCCCCGCTTCTCGGCTTCCGCGCGCAGATATGCGCCGATGGTGACGTCCGCCTCGACGTTCATCATCACGAGATGCTTGCCGCGCTCCATGGCGGAGAGGCCGATCTCTGCACCGACGGCGGGCACGCCCGTCGCGTCGATCACGACGTCGATGAGGCCGCTCTCCACCACCACGTCCGCGCTCGGCGCGATTGCGGTGCGGTCAGCCTCGATCGCAGCGTTCAACGCGCCCACCGTGCTGACCTCGACCGAGTGCCCCGCCTCCTGTCGTGCGATCTCCACGGCGCGGTGACCGGCTTCGGGGCGGAGGTCGACGATCGCGGCAACCTCGATCCCGTCCATCATCGCCGCGCGGGTCACGATGTCGGTCCCCATCTCGCCGGCGCCGATGAGGCCGATCCGGATCGGACGCCCCTCGTCCTGCCGCCGCTTCAGGTCCCGCGCGAGCCCGGTCGGCGCGACGTTGCTGCCCATTCTTCCCACCCTTCGCTGGTGCGCCAAACATCACGAACCGATGTTCATTCGTCAAGCAGATTGTGCATGAACGTCTCGACGGAGACATCTTTCCGTGTGCAGTGCAGCAAGCAGCGTCCGCCGCGGCGTGCCCGCATCCGCTTGACAGACCCCGCGCTGTAAACAATGGTTGCGTTCAAGCTGCAAATGTTCGCCGGCGACAGCCGGTCGAAGTGGCGGCATTCTGAGAGGGACGGCGGACGAACCGCCGCGCCAGGGGCCTCAGGGCCTCGCCACCAGGGAGGAGGCAACATGCATTCGTTTCGTCGGCTGTCGCGCCGGTCGTTCCTGAAGTCGAGCGCCGCCGTCGGCGCGTTCTCAGCGGCCGGAGGCGGCCTCGCGCTGCCGGCGCTCGCCCAGTCGAACCTGCCGGACCCGCAGTCGATCCTCGCCAGGATCTCGGTGCCCGAGTACGTCCGCGCCGACTATCGCGAGCTCTACAACCTCGGCGACGCGCCGATGTGGGATCCGTCCAAGGACTGGATCCGCACTGTCGACTGGGATGCCGTGCGCTCCGAGTTCGCCGGCACCACCGTCCGCTTCGCGATCGGCGCCGCCGACCAGGAGTCCGCCGCCGAGGGCCTCGTCCCGTTCGAGGAACTCTCCGGCATGTCGGTCGAGGTCGTGCCGATCCCGGACGATTCCTTCTACGACAAGGCGCTCGCGGAGTTTATCTCCGGCAACGCCTCGTTCGACGCGCTGCAGTTCTTCTCGCCCTGGCTCGGCGACTTCGCTGCCCCCGGCTTCCTGCAGCCGCTCGCCGACTACGCCGAGAAGTGGAACCTCCCGCTCGACGACTTCTACGACACCTACAAGCTGAACTACGGCTTCTTCAACGGCGAGATGTTCGGCATCCCGTTCGACTGCGACATCCAGATGGTCCACCTCCGCAAGGGGTTCGTGGAGCAGCTGCTCGGTGGCCCGATCGACCGCTGGAACTCTGTTCCAACCTACGACGAGCTCATCCGCATCGCTGCCGAGCTGAACCGCGTGCAGCCGGGCGTGTCGGGCGTCGGCCTCCTTGGCGGGCGCGGCTTCTGGTCCACCTACACCTGGGAGCACGTCGCCGCGCAGGCCGGCATGATGCTGTTCGACGAGAACTGGCAGCCGATCTTCAACGGCGAGGCCGGCCGCAAGGGCCTCGACATCATCATGGCGCTCACGCCGAACGCCATCGAGGGCTTCGCCGCCGCGGGCTGGGGCGAGAACCGCGCCGCATGGCTCGGCGGACAGGTCGCAACCAACATCTCCTGGCAGGATTCGGGCACGCAGGCGATGCGGCCCGACCAGTCGCAGATCGTCGGCGACTTCGTGACGATCTACGAGCCGCGCATCGAGGGCGGTCGCTTCGCGCCGCCGAACATCGCCGGCTCCACCTCGTGCGTCGCGGCGTCGAGCCAGAACCCCGAGGGCGCGTTCCTGATGCTCGCCTTCCTCACCACGTCGTCGATCATGGCGATGAACGAGGCGAATGCGAACGGCGTCGCGCCGGGCTACCGCTCGGTGCTGACGAACCCGGTGCTGCGGACCGTTAGCCAGCCGGCCGAGCCGTGGGCGAACTCGCTCGACCACGCCTGGTGCGCCCCGCGCATCCCGGGGATGTTCGAGATGGAGCAGGCGATCGGGAACGAGCTCAACCGTGCGTTCGTCGGGCAGATCCAGCCGCAGGAGGCGCTCGACAACGCGGCCGAGGCCGTCCGCCGCATCATGGACCGCAACGGCTTCTACGGCTCGCGTCCGCCGGTCGCCTACTCCGAGGTGGCACCCGGTCTCTACGTCGGCGAAGGCAAGCCGCTGCCGGCCTGAACCGCCGGCCGCGCGCGAGACGCCGCGACGTGAGCGAGAGCACCCTCCCCGCAGCGAGGGCGGCCACCGCCGCCCTCGGGACGCGGCCGGCGCGACAGTCGCGTCGCCGCAGCCCGTTCATGCGGAAGGCGTTCCCGTACCTCCTCGTCGCGCCGGCGGTCGTCTACCTCTTCCTCATCACGCTCTACCCGGGCGTCTACGCGATCTACCAGAGCCTCTTCTTCGTCCGCTTCAACACGTGGACGTTCGTCGGCTTCGAGAACTTCGTTGACCTCTGGAACGACCGCGAGTTCTGGGCAGCGCTGTGGAACACGCTCGTCATCGGCTCGATCTCGCTGACGATCCAGTGCGTGCTGGCGCTGCTCCTCGCCTACCACGCCTACCGCGACCCGTGGGTGAAGGGCTGGCGCATTGTCTTCCTGCTGCCGATGCTCTTCATGCCGTCGGCGGTCGCCTACATCTTCAAGCTCGCCTTTCTCGACGCGCGCGTCGTCTCCGACATCCTGATGGGGCTCGGCCTCATCGACCAGAACCTCAACATCGCCTCGTCCATCTGGCTGTCGCGCCTCGTCCTCATCGTGGCGGACGTCTGGCAGTGGACGCCGTTCCTGTTCATCATCTTCGTCGCCGCGCTCCAGAGCCAGGACGAGGAGGTGGAGGAGGCCGCCCGGCTCGACGGGGCGACGTGGCCGGCGATCTTCTGGAACATCTCGCTGCCGATGATGCGCCCCGTCATCGCCGTCGCGCTCGTCCTGCGCGGCATCGACATCACGACGATGTTCACCAACGTCTTCGTCATCACCCGCGGCGGCCCCGGCGGCGCGACGGAGACGATCAGCTTCTTCATCTACCGGATCGGCTTCCAGACGTTCAACTTCGGCTACGCCTCCGCCGCCTCCGTCGTGATGCTGGCGATCACCATCGTCATCGCGCAGACCGTCGTGAAGCGCGCCTTCCGGTCGGGGAAAGCCTGATGGCGACCACGGCAGCCTCCGCGCCGAAGACGCGCCGCTCGCGGGGCGAGAGCCGCCTTGTCCGCTATCTCGTCCTCGGCGCGTGGGCGGTCTTCTGCCTCGCCCCGATCCTGTGGTTCCTGTCGATCGGCCTCCGCCCGCGAACCGAGATCATCACGCCCGAGCCGATCTACTTTCCGACCTTCTCGCTCGACGCCTGGCACATGATCTGGTCGGACTGGCCGATGGCGCAGTACCTGCGCAACTCCGTCGTCGCCATCGTCGGCTCCGTCATCATCGACCTCGTGCTTGCTATCCCGGCGGCCTACTCGCTCGCCCGCTACCGGTACCGGGGCCGCGAGGACATCGGCTTCTACATCCTGTCGACCCGCATGATGGCGCCCGCCATCGTCGCGATCCCCATCTTCTTCCTGTTCCGCAACCTCGGGCTCCTCGACACCGTCTGGGCGCTGATGCTGATCTACGCGGCGATCAACCTGTCGCTCGTCGTCTGGATCATCCGCTCGTACATGGTCGACATCCCGCCCGAGCTGGAGGACGCCGCGCGGACGGACGGCGCGTCGGACCTTCGCATCCTCTGGGAGATCATTATCCCCGCCGTGCGCCCCGGCATCATCACGGCGGCGGTGATCGCGGCGATCTTCGCGGTGAACGAGTTCCTGTTCACCCTCCTCATCGCGTCGACGGCGAACGCCTACACGATGTCGGTCGCCCTCGCGAACTTCACCGGCGGGTCGGACGGCGTCATCTACAACGCCATCGCCCTCGTCGCCTTCATCGCCTTCGTGCCGGTCTTCCTGGTGGTGCTTGCCATCCAGCGGCATCTGTCCCGCGGCCTCACAATGGGCGCGGTCAAGGGTTAGCGCATGGCACGGATCGAGCTCGACAGCATTCAGAAGCGGTGGGGCCCGGTCGTCGGCGTCCGCGACGTCAACCTCGACATCGCCGACGAGGAGCTCGTCGTCTTCCTCGGCCCGTCCGGCTGCGGCAAGACGACGACGATGCGGATGATCGCCGGGCTCGAGCAGCCGACCGGCGGCGAGATCCGCATGGACGGCGAGGTCATGAACGAGGTCGACGCGCGCGACCGCGACGTCGCCATGGTGTTCCAGGGCTACGCGCTCTACCCGAACATGACGATCTACGAGAACATCCGCTTCCCGCTGCGGATGCGGAACGTCCCCCGCCGCGAGCATGACGCCCTCGTCCGCCGCGCGGCGGAGCTCGTAGAGCTCGGCGAATACCTCGACCGCAAGCCCGCCGCGCTCTCCGGCGGCCAGCGCCAGCGCGCGGCCCTCGCCCGCGCGATCGTCCGCCAGCCGCAGGTCTTCCTGATGGACGAGCCGCTGTCGAACCTCGACGCCAAGCTGCGTCAGGCGATGCGGGTGCAGATCAAGCATCTTCAGCGCCAGCTGAGGATCACCACCGTCTACGTCACGCACGACCAGATCGAGGCGATGACGCTGGCGGACCGGATCGTCGTCATGAACAGGGGCTCGGTGCAGCAGATCGGGACGCCGGACGAGATCTACTCCGACCCCGCGAACACCTTCGTCGCCGGCTTCATCGGCGCGCCGCCGATGAACCTCGTCCGCGGCCACCTCGAGGGCGGCACGTTCCGCGCCGAGGGCATCGAGGTCGGCGGCCTCCCGCTCGGCACCCGCGACGTGACCCTCGGCGTCCGTCCGGAGGACTGCCGCGTCGACGGCGACGCGCCGCACCTCCGCGGCCAGGTGTTTGGCGTGGAGCCGACCGGGGAGAGCACGTACCTCACCGTCAAGCTCGGCGAGACGCTGTTCGAGGTGAAGGCCGAGCGCGACTACCGCTCGCCGCTCGACGTGCCGGTCGCGGTCCGCTTCGACCCGCGCCGGATCTACCTCTTCGACACCGCCACCGGCGAGCGCATCCGCTGATGCCCCTCTTCGACTACACCTCCATCGGCTTCTACACCTTCGACTGCCTCGCCCGCCCGGTGACGGAGATCCCGCCCGGCGGCGGCACCTACTTCGTCGAGGAGTTCACGCTCGCCGTCTCCGGCGCTGCGGGGAGCGCCGCCATCGTCGCCGCCAAGCACGGCCTCAAGGTCCAGGCCGTCGGCGGCGTCGGCCACGACGACATGGGCGACTGGGTGCTCGCGCGCCTCCAGAAATTCGGCGTCGACACCCTCAACATGGAGCGCTGCGAGGGCTTCACGACCTCCTCCTCCATCGTCACCACCCGGCCCGACGGCGCCCGCCCTGCCCTCCACAAGCGCGGCGCGACGGCGGGCTTCCTCGTCACCGACGAGCGGCTGCCGCGCGTCATCGACACGAAGATCCTCCACGTCGGCGGCGTCGGCCTGATGGACCGCATGGACAAGGGCCGGACCGCGGAGGTGATGGCGGCGGCCAAGGCGAACGGCTGCATCACGACACTCGACGTGTTCGCCTCCACGGCGGACGACATGCCCCTCGTCGCCCCCCTCCTCCCCCACACCGACTACTTCATGCCGTCGGAGGAGGAGGCGATGGCGCTCTCCGGCATGACGGACGAGGAGGACATCTCGAAGTTCCTCCTCGACCAGGGCGTCGGCGCCGTGATCCTCACGAAGGGCGCGAGCGGCGTCATGTACCGTGACCGGGCCGGCACCGCGATCGACCTCCCCGCCTTCCGTGTGAAGGTCGTCTGCACCTGCGGCTGCGGCGACTGCTTCAACGCCGGCTTCGCGACGGGTCTCCACCTCGGCCGGCCGGTGCGCGACTGCCTCCTCCTCGGCCAGGCGGCGTCGGCGCAGAACGCGATGGGGCTCGGCTCGCAGGCCGTCGTCTCCTCGCTGGAGGCCACGCTAAGGTTCATCGAAGAAACGCCGACGATGTGCTAGCGTCGTCGGGCGTTCGGGCGTACGGAGTTCCGATGGGCGCGCCTTCCACCCGCTTGCTGCCTGGCTTTCTCGAACTGCCGCTGCGTGATACGCTCCGCGGCGTCCGCACGGCGCGCGACCTCTCGGGCGAGTTCCTGCGCCCCGCGGTGCGGCGGATGCCGTCGCCCATCCAGCGCCTCCTGCACGAGACGGCCGAGATCGCCCACATGGCGAGCCGCCGCATCGTCGGCCCGCCGCCGGACCTTGCCGCGATGGCGGTCGCCGCGGAGGTGATCGGCGGCACCGCGGCACCGCGGCAGGCCGGCGAGACGCTGGCGCCGCTCGTGGTCTTCGGCCTCGAGAAGGCGCTCGCGCTCGACGAGACGACGCCGCTCCTCTCGAGCGAGATGCTCGCGGCCGTCGCGATCGGCGAGGCGCTCCGCGAGCCGGCTGCCTCTTCGCCGGAGCGCGTCGCCCGTATCCTCGCGCGCCTCGGCCGTAACCACGCGACCGGACATCTTCCGGGCACCGGCATCGGCCTCGACGAGGCGGACCGCCGGCGCATCCACCGCGCACTTTTTGCGGTTGGCCTCTGGATCCTCGCCGAGCGGCCGGCCGACCCCGCCGACGAGGAGCGGATCCTCGAGATCGCGATCGGCCTCGCCCGGGCAACGGATGCCGGCGGGCTCGAGCCCTCCGCAGAAGTCGACGCCGTCGCGGCCGCGCTCGGCCAGTTCGCGGGTCTGATCTGACCGTGACCGGGAGCGTTCTCGCCGTGCCGCAGGAGGTCCCGATCCGCCGGTCGATCCGGCGGCTCCGCTGGTTCATGGCCGCCTTCGAGGAACAGGTCCGCCGCGTTGCTGCCGACACGGGCAACACCTTCACCATCGACCAGACGGAGCTGACGGGTGCGTTCGTCGACTGGCTGCGCGCCTTCGAGGCACAGAAGCCGACGGCGGCGGACGACCGTCTCCCCTATGTCGGCTTTGCCGCGGGGCTGATGCTGAAGGCGCTCGTGCGCCGGAAGCCTCTCCGCCTGACCGGGACCGCGGCGACGAGCGGGACGGACCTCACCAATCCCGCCTTCTTCTGGCCGGAGGGCTACGTCTACGTCGCCTTCTGCCTCAACATCCGCGCGCTGGTGCTGGAGCAGGAGTTCGACGAGCGGCAGGCCGTCGTCCCGGCGCTCGGCGAGCTGCGCACCTGGTGGTCGTTCAAGGAGAACGTCGAGAAGGACCCGGGGCTCGCCGTCGCCTTTCTCGACCTCTTCGCCGGCGAGGAGCCGCAGTGGACGATGCCCGACGTCTTCGCCCCCCGCCGCAGCCGCGCCATCGCCGCCCGCTTCTACCGGGAAATCGAGGGCGAGCCGCCGGCGATCCGCTGACCGGCCACGGCTTCGGCCGTCTGCCCGCCGCCGGCGGTCGGTCAGGAGCGCGGCTGAGCCCGACTCACCGGCCGCGCACCGGCCCTGACACTCGCGATGCGGCGGAAGCCCTTCACGGCGCGCGCGAGGGCCCACTAAACTGCGGCCGCGCCGTCGCGGATGGGCGGCGGCATCGGGGCGTGGCAGGGATCCAGTGAGCACGACGGCGGCCGGAGCGGACAGCATGCGACGGACCCTCGGACATCGGCTCCGCAGCGTCTCGTCCGCGGGGATCCTCGTCGGCTCCGTCCTGTTCGCCGCGTCGCTCACCCCGTCCCTTGTCCCGCGCGACGCACTTCTCCAAGGCGCGATCGGCGGCGCCACGTTCAGTGTCGGCTACGCGATCGGATGGATGTTCACGGCGGCGTGGCAGTGGCTCGGGCTCGCCGCGCCAGGCCCCCGGTTTGCGGCCCGTGCGCGAATTGCGGCCGTGATCGCGGCCGTCGCGATCGCTGCCGCGCCGCTCATGCACGTCGCCGAGTGGCAGAACTCGATCCGGGTCCTGATGGGCATGCCGCCGATCGAGAGCGCGGACGTGGTGACGCTGGTCCTCGTCGCGGCCGCGACCGCCGCCGTCCTCTTCGCGGTCGCGTGGCTGTTCACCCTCGTCGTCCGTGTCGCGGCCGCGTGGCTCCTGCGCGTCGCGCCGCCCCGGGTTGCGGCGGGCGGAGCCGTCCTCGCCGCGGTCATCCTCTTCGCGATGGTGGTGGACGGCGTAATCCTGCGCGCCGCCCTCGACGCGCTCGACCTCTCCTATCAGGCCCTCGACGACGTCATCGAGCCGGACACCGCGCCGCCTCCCGACCCGAGCCAGACGGGAAGCGCCGCCTCTCTCGTCGACTGGCACGATCTTGGCCGGGCCGGCCGGCTCTTCGTGGGCCAGAGGCCGGACGCCGCGACGATCGCCGCCCTCGGCGGCGGCCCGGCGATGACGCCGCTCCGCGTCTATGTCGGGCTCAACGCGGCCGACACGCCGGACGAGCGGGCGGCGCTCGCCCTCGCCGAGCTGAAGCGCGTCGGCGCGTTCGGCCGGAAGGTCCTCGTCGTCGCCGTCCCGACCGGCACCGGCTTCATGGACCCCGCCGCGGTGGACACGCTGGAGGTGCTTCACCGCGGCGACGTCGCGACGGTGGCGATGCAATACTCCTACCTTCAGAGCTGGGTGTCGCTCCTCGTCGAGCCCGGCACCGGCAGCGAGACCAGCCGCGCCCTGTTCCGCGCCGTCTATGGTCACTGGACCACGCTCCCCGACGACGCCCGGCCGCGGCTCTACCTCTACGGCCTCAGCCTCGGCGCGCTGTCCTCGGAACAATCGTTCGAGTTCTACGAGATCGTCGGCGACCCGTTCCACGGCGCGCTCTGGAGCGGGCCGCCGTTCCCGAGCCCCGGCTGGCGGGCGGCGACCGCGGCGCGCGTCCCCGGATCGCCCGCCTGGCTGCCCCGTGTCGGGAACGGCTCGATCCTGCGCTTCACCAATCAGGAGAACCACCTGGACCTCGACGGCGCGCCCTGGGGGCCGATGCGGATCGTCTATCTCCAGTATGCGAGCGACCCGATCGTCTTCTTCAGCCCCTCCCTTCTCTGGCAGCCGCCGGACTGGCTCGACCCGCCGCGCGGGCCGGACGTCTCGCCGCTCGTGCGCTGGGTGCCGCTGGTGACGGGGCTGCAGGTCGCGGCGGACACGGCCGTCTCGTTGAACGTCCCGCCCGGCTTCGGCCATCTCTACGCCGCCGGCGACTACATCGACGGCTGGGTCGCGGTCACGGAGCCGGAGGGATGGGACGCGCCCGCGCTCGCGCGCCTCAAGGCCCACTTCGAGCGCTGACGTGGCTATGTCCCGCCGTCAACGCCGGTGGCTCCGCGCCGCGATCGTTCTCGGCGTCGTGCTCGTCCTCATCGCGGTGGGGCTCCTCATCAACACGCTCGGGCGCTGGCAGGGCGCGACGGTCGCCACCATGGCGCCGGCGGCGCTGGCGGACCTCCTGCGGCCCCACTATCGAACGCGCATGCCGGACGGGCCGGGTCCGTTCCCGACGGCGATCCTCCTCTCCGGCTGCGACGGGCCGCACGACAACCTCGACCGCTGGGCCGAGCGCCTCGCCGCGGAAGGCTGGGCGAGCGTCGTCGTCGACAGCCACACCCCTCGCGGCTTCGGCGAGTACGAGATCTGGCGCCTCGTCTGCGCGGGCCAGCTGCTGATGGGGTCCGAGCGCGCGGGCGACCTCCTCGTCGCGCTGGAGGATGTCAGGGCGATGCCCTTCGTCGACCCTTCGCGCATCGCCCTCGTCGGCAGCTCGCACGGCGGGTGGACCATCATGGACCTCCTCGCCATCGACCCGCCCGAGCGGCTGCCGTTCAACCTCTCCGCCCTGCCGGGCGACCCGGCGACGGACCCCCTGCGCGGCGTCGTCGCGGCCGTCCTCCTCTACCCGTGGTGCGGGTTCGGAAACCACGCGCGCGGCGTCGGCTGGGACCATCCGGCGCCGGTGCTGTTCGTGCTCGCCGGACGGGACACGATCGCGCCGGCGGACTATTGCGACAGCATCACGGACGCCCTCGAGGAGCGCGGCGCGGACGTCGAGACGCTCGTCCTGCCCGAAGCCGACCACGCCTTCGACCAGGTCGACCACGGGCCCGCCACCTGGCTCCGCTTCGACGGGGAGGCGACGGCCGTCGCGCTCGATGCGGCGATGGCGTTCCTCAGCCGGGCGGCAGGGCCGCAAGCGCCGCCGGATCCTCCACCGCCCGGAGGATGACGGGGTAGGTGAGCGCGGGGTCGGCGCCGGGCTCCTCCGGGTCGATCAGCTCGTGGCCGAGACCGTGCTCCGCGCCGAACTCGTAGCGCGTCACCTTCATCCCGCCCGCCTCCCAGACGTCGGCGATGACGGCGGTGACCCCGTTCGAGACGGCCGTGTCGGCGGCGTTGGTGACGAAGGCGGCCACCGGTGCCGCCGGCGCCGCCTCCGTCGCCTCGCGGTAGGTCGCGAGGCCGAGGCGCATGATCTCGGCCGTGGCACGGGTCGACTGGCGCTGGTAGGCGTGCGCCATGCCGACGTGCCGGTCCCGCAGCACCGGGTCCTTCCAGATCGACACGTCCGGCAGGAGGAGCATCCCGCGCATCAGCGCCACGTTGAGCCGCGGCCCGAAGTCGGCGAGGCCAAAGAAGGGGGCGACGAGCACGGCGCGGCTCACCTCCGGCCGGTTTTGCGCCGTCCAGGCCGCGACGGTCCCGCCGGCCGAGATGCCGAGGACGACGACCTCCTCGCCGAGGCCCGCCGCGATGTCGACCGACGTGTCGCCGAAGTCGGCCAGCGCCTCGGCGGTGATGTTGCGCAGCGCGTCCGTGGAGCGGTCCGCGAAGCCGTTGTAGGGCATCCGCATCACGAGGACGTTGTGCCCACGCTCGTGGAGGAGCGGCGCGAAGTCGACGAACGCGCGCGGACAGCTCGAGACACCATGGAGGAGGACGACCGCGACCCCCGTCGTCTCGCCGTGGCCGAGAAGGACGGGGTCGCACAGCGGGTTGAGTGGCTCGGTCTCCGCCGCCTTCTCCGCCTCGAAGCGGGCGACCGCGGCCGCGTAGGTGGGCTCAGGCCGCGGCTCGGCGCGGAGGCCGTCGGTGTCGACCGGCATCAGCAGCGCCCAGGCGATGGCCGCCCCTGTGAACCCGATCCAGAGGAGAAGCGCGCGGCGGAACGACAGGACGAGCGCGGTGAGCCCGACGGCGACGGCGAACAGGGCGGCGAACACCGCCGCGCCCAGCATCGCCCGCTGTTCCACGGTGAGCGAGCCGAGTGCCTCTGCCAGCCAGTCCATGCGCTTCTCCGTCAGGCGTCTGTGCGCGCGATGCGGTGGCGACCGTTCGGAGAACGGCAATGTCGACCGTCACCCGCGACGCCTCCCTGCCGCGCCAGTCTACAGGGAGAGCCGGAGAAGCGCGCCCCCGATCCGCAGTGGGGCGGCTGTTCTGGAACGGCTGGTCGACGCGAGCGGCTCGCGTGACGGTTATCGGGCTCCCGGCACGCGACGCCGAGGCTAGTGGGAAGAAAGTCTGCGCGTGTCCGGTCCGTCACAGGTGGATGGCATTCGCCGCTGGCATGCTTGCCGGCCGGAAAGAGCCGTGTCTTGCTCGGTGTCCGATTGCCGGGGCCAGCAACGTCCCGCCGGAGACGCGAGGCATGCCGGAGATCGACCAGAGCGCCACCGGCCTTATCCGCCGCGTCCTCACCCTCCTCGTGTTCGCTGCGCTCGCGGCATGCGGCGGCCCCGCTGCGGGGATCATCGGTGTCGACGGGGTCGCGCCATCAGTGGCCGAGGTCCCGGCCGCGACGCCCGTCGACATCTTCATCGCGACGAGCCGGGCGGAGGCGGACGACCCGCGCGTCCTCTTCTCCGGCGAACGCTCGCCCGACATCGCGTTCGCGCGCGTCCGCGTGTTCGTGCCGCCGGAGCGGGCGGTGGGAGAGGTCAACCGCGCACAGAGCCTGCCGCCGGACCCACGCCGCCACTTCGTGGTGCTCGATCCGGTGCGCTACAGCGACGGAACGGACTTCGTCCGCGCCGTCGACAGCGAGATCGCCAGCAGCCCCGATCGCCGCTCGGTGCTCGTCTTCGTGCACGGCTTCAACACGGACATGCCCTCCGCCATCGTTCGCACGGCGCAGTTCGTGCACGACAGCGGCTACAAGGGCGTGCCGATCCTGTTCAGTTGGCCATCGCGGGGGCGGGCGACGAGCTACGTCTACGACATCAACAGCGCACTCCAGTCGCGCGACGCGCTCGTCGAGACCGCACGCCTGCTCAGCACCACGAACGCGCAAGGCTTCGACCTCCTCGCCCACTCGATGGGAAACCTCGTGGTGATGGAGGCGTTGCGCCAGCTCGCCCTCTCCGGCGAGCTCGGCCGCAAGAACCGGATCGAGAACGTCATCCTCGCCTCGCCCGACGTCGACATCGACCTCTTCGAGCGGCAGCTCGAGACGTTCGCGATCGACCGCCGGCGCGTCTACATCATGGTTGCGAGCACGGACCGCGCGCTCGCTCTCTCCCGCCGGATCGCGGGCGGCGTGAGCCGTGCCGGCAACGCCGATCCGGCGAAGCTCGCCGACCTCGGCGTCACGGTGGTGGACGTCAGCTCCGTCCGCGAAGGCGATTCGTTGCAGCACAGCCAGTTCGCCAGCGCACCGGGGATCGTTCAGCTGATCGGGACGCACATCTCCCGCACGGGCGCTCTCGCGGGCCCGGAGAACGATGGCACCACGCTGCGCTCGGCGATCGTGCAGGCGACGCTCCTGCCCGCACGCGTCGTCGGCGGCGGGCGCGTGCTGGTGGTCGAGGAGTAGGCCCGCGTCAGCGCCGCTCCTCGACAGGGGCGGGCTCGATTGCGGCGTCCTCCACATCCGCGCCGGCGGGCGGCAGCTCGCCGCGGGCGGAGAGAAGCACGGCGATGCGGCGGAGCGACGGCTCCTCGGCGCAGACGATTGCGACGATGGTGAGGACCGGCACCGCGATCAGCGCGCCAACGATGCCCCAGACCGCCCCGCCCGCGAACACTGCGAAGAGGACCACCAGCGGGCTGAGATTGAGTGAGCGGCTCATCAGCTGCGTCGCGAGGACGTTGGAGCACACCACCTGGATGGTCCCGAGGACGAGCACCACGATCAGCGCCGGCCCGAGGGTCGCGAACTGGAGGAGGGCCATCAGCGTCGGGAAGGCGATGCCGACGAGGGTGCCGACGGTCGGGATGTAGCTGAACAGGAAGACGAGAACGGCGAGGAAGAGCGGCGCGTCGACCCCGAGGACGAGGAGGAGGAGGTACGTCGGCACGGCCTGGATCACGCCGATCAGCGTCTGCACGGCGAGGAAGTCGTCCACCCCGCGGCGGACGGTGGCGAGGAAGTGCCGCAGTCGCCGCTCCCGTGCGGGGTCGCCGGCGAACGCCGCAATCTTGGCATCCACCGCCTCGGCCTCCACGAAGATGAAGACGGCGTAGCTGAGCACGATGAAGAGGGTCGCGATGTAGGAGGCCGTCGAGCCGGCGAGCGAGAGCGCGAGGGAGGTGACGTCGATCCGGCCGAGGAGGGTCGCCACCGAGGGAAGGTCCTTCTCCCCGAAGAGAGCGCCGGCACGGGCGATCCAGCCGTCGAGATTCGCCTCGTAGGCCGGAAGGTTTGCACGCAACTGCGAGATGTTGCCCGCGACGAAAACGCCGACCGTCAGGATCAAGGCGAGCGTGCCGAGCCCTCCCGCGATGCGCACGCCTGCCCGTCCGCGGGTGAGCCGCGACGGTACGAGCGCCGCGATCTTGTGGCTGACCGCGCCGAGAACAAGCCAGACGAGAAGGCCGATAGCGAGCGGCTGTAGCACGCCGCGCGCGACCATGAGGATCCAGATCACCGCCGCCGTCGTCACCGCGATCCGCACCGGCCGGTCCCTTCCGTCGTCCGCCACGCGGACGGATGGCCCGCGCAGGATCGCGTCACACGTCGCAAGCCGCGTTGCATCACGCAAGGGTCCCGGCCCGGAGGTCCGGCTTGCGTTCCATCCGGCCGGAGCAGATAAGTGGGCGATGCGCGGAAGCCTCCCGCCCGGTGCTGATCGCGGCGCGGGTCCGGGCCCAGTGTTTGTCATCCCACCGATCAGGCACGCGGTTTTGCTTGGACGTTGTTTTCTGCTGCGTTACGCTTGCCTCCCACTCTCCTGCTCTCGGCCGGTTCTCAGCTTGGTCATCCCTATGCACGGCTACAGGATACTTCTCTCATTCCTTATATGCCTGTGGCTTGCACTCGATTGCGGAGGTGCGGCAGCGCAGGCGCCGGAACCGCCGCCTCCTGCCGTGCAGGACCTCATCAAGCTCCTGCAGGATCCCGCCGTCGCCGCCTGGCTGCATCAGGCCGAGGCGGCCGGCACATCCGGCGCGGCGGCCGCTCCGACGGCGACCCCTGCAGCGGCACCCGGCGAGATGCCCGTCCGGAGCGACCTGTCGCGGCAGGTCGAACGCGCGCGGGAGCATCTTCAGGCGATGGCTGCCGCCGGGCCGCGTTTTCAGTCGCAGGCGGCACGCGCGTTTGACGAGCTCCGTCGCGAGCGTGCGGAGCACCCGCCGGGCAGCACGCTCGCTCTGTTCGCCCTGTTCCTCGGCGTCGGCGCACTCGCGGAATTCCTCTTCAGGCGCGCGCTTCTCGGCCGCCGGACGAGGGTGCGCGACGTCAGCGCCGACCCGGCCGAACGGGTCGGCGCCACCGGCGTGCATCTCATGGTGTCGCTGATCGCGGTGGCGATCTTCGCGATCGCGAGCGTCGGGCCCTTCCTCCTCATCGAATGGCCGCCGCTCCTGAAAGACCTCGCTCTTCATGTCCTCGGGGCGATCGTCATCACGCGCTTCGTGCTCGTCCTCGTCCGGGCGGTGTTCGCCTCGGCGCGGCAGAACGCCGGCGAGGAGAGCGACCCCGAAGCCGCCCGCCTCGCGGCGGAGGATGCGCGGTTCTGGTACCGTTATTCGGTCGCCTTCCTCGCCTACCTCGTGTGCGGCACGATGGCCGTCAAAATCCTCCCCGCCTTCGGCTTCAGCGAGGACGTCCGTCAGCTTGCCGCCTATGTCCTCGCGATCGGGCTCGTGCTGATCGCCCTCGTCGCGGTTTGGCGGCGCCCGCACCGGCGCGCGGAAGGCACCGATCCGCGCTGGCGGCGGCCGGCCCTCAGCGTCCTCTTCACCGTCTACGTGCTCGGCCTGTGGGTGTTGTGGATCGCCGGACTGCGCGGGCTCCTCTGGATCGGGCTCCTCGCCTTCATCCTGCCGCGCGCCATTTCCTTCTCGCACGCGACCGTCTCCCGGCTCCTCACCCCAAAAAACGAGGGGACGCCACCGACCGTCCGGCGGGCGCTTCTCGAGGTCGCCGTCGACCGGGGCGTCAGGGCGGTCCTCATCATCGCGGCGGCGCTCTGGCTGGCCCATGTGGCGGATGTCGACGTGGCGGGGCTGACGAGCGACGAGACGCCGCTGTCGCGCTTCTTCGGCGGCGTCCTGACGAGCGTCGTCATCTTCCTCGTCGCCGACTTCGCGTGGCAGCTCATCAAGAGCGGGCTGAACGCAAAGGTCGCCGGCTCCGCTCTCGCCGAGTCGGGCACCTCGGCCGCCATCCGCGAGGCGCGGCTCCGCACGCTCATCCCGATCCTGCGCAACGTCATCTTCATGGTGATCGCGGTATTCGCCGGCCTGATGGCGCTCGCGGCGCTCGGCGTGCAGATCGGCCCGCTCATCGCCGGCGCCGGCGTTCTCGGCGTCGCGATCGGCTTCGGCGCGCAGAACCTCGTGAAGGACATCATCTCCGGCATGTTCTACCTTGTCGACGATGCGTTCCGGGTCGGCGAGTACATCCAGTGCGGCAGTCACAAGGGAACGGTGGAGGGCTTCAGCCTCCGCTCGATCCGCCTGCGGCACCAGAACGGGCCGGTGTTCGTGATCCCGTTCAGCGAGCTCGGCGCGGTCGAGAACATGAGCCGCGACTGGGTGATCGACAAGTTCAACGTCGGCATCACCTACGACTCGGACTTCGAGAAGGCGCGCAAGCTGATCAAGCAGATCGGCATCGACCTGCAGCAGGATCCGAGCTTCGCCAAGAACATCCTCGAGCCTCTGAAGATGCAGGGCGTGGACCAGCTCGGCGACTTCGCCGTCGTCCTGCGCATGAAGATGAAGACGCGCCCCGGCGAGCAGTTCGTCATCCGGCGGAAAGCGCTCGGGTTGATCAAGAAGACGTTCGACGAGAACGGCATCAAGTTCGCGTTCCCGACCGTCCAGGTCGCCGGCGGCGGCGAGGCGAGCGCCGCTCCGGCGCCCGCGGTCGCTCACGAGGCGCTCGAACTCCTCCGCCCGGCCGCCGCATCATAGCCCCCGGCCGGCCGCAAGCTGGGGCGGCGCCGGTCCGCCCTAAACGGCCGACAGGTGCTCCACCCAGCGCGGGTCGCGCACGATCGATCTGAGCCGCATCAGCTTCCAGGCGCCATACTTGAAGAAGTCGAAGTCGAGCGACGAGATCCTCTGCTGGACGAACGACCACAGCGCCCATTTCACGTCCGTCAGCGCCTTGTGGATCGTGACCCGGGCGACGATTTCCCGCCGGACCTCGCCGAAGTAGGCCTCGATCAGCTCCTGCTCGACGGCGGGAGTGTAGAACATCTCGCCGAACCAGATGCCGAGGTCGTAGCAGCGGTCGTTCATCGACGCGTACTCGTAGTCGATCAGCATGATCGTCTTCGCGTCGTCGACCATGAAGTTGCCTGCCATCGGGTCGTTGAAGCAGGGCGCCCAGTCGATGCCGGACGCCTCCAGCGCCTCCCGCGCGAGGCGGTACTGGCGCATGATCCACGGGTAGTCGGGCGGGCGCCAGCCGCGGAGTTCGTCGATCTGACGGTCGTGCTCCTCGATCATGTCGAAGACCGTCTTCGTGAGGCCGAGGGTGCCGACGGCGTGGAAGCGGCGGTAGGCGTCGATCGCAGCGAGGCGGATCGCCGGATCCCCGAAGTCGGCCACGGTGCAGGCGCGGCGGCCTTCGATGAAGTCGTTGATCTCGATGCCGTCGTCGTAGAGGTCGTCGTAGACGTTCGGGCCGACGCCCGCCGCGCCGGCCTTGCGGCTCGCGTCGAAGGCGGCGGCGCGGTCGATGAACATCTCCGTGCCCTCGCCGGGGATCTTCACGAAGAAGCGCCGGCCGTCGCCCTCCCGCCTGACCTCGAAGTTCACGTTGCTGATCCCGCCGAGGACGGGGCGGTAGCGGACCGGCTGGCCGGCGAAGAGCGGCGCGCGCGCGATCGCAGCCTCCAGCTTCCGCTCTGCGGCGCTCGTCCCCTCCCCGGGAGATTTCTCGACGAACATCGTTCCTCCCCTGCCTGCCCTCTAGAGCCGCCGCAGCCGTTCCTCGAAGCGCGGGTCGCCGACCGCCATGCGGCACCTGAGAAACCGCCACTCGGCATACTTGCGGAACTCGACGTGGCGGCGGGCCGAGGTTTCGGCCGCGATCGCGCCCCAGAGCGCCCACATCAGATCGTCCGCGACGCCGTAGGCCACCGCCCGATTGAGGACCGCGGGATCGGCGCGGCCGCACCAGTGCTCGATCGCGGGCCCCATCGCGCTGTCGAACGGACGCGCCTCCGTGAGGAGGACGGCAAGGTCGTAGACAGGGTCGTTCATGCCCGCGCGGTCGTAGTCGACGAGCATCACCGCGCCGGCCGGGCCGATCATCACGTTGGACGAGACGCCGTCGTTGCGGCAGGGCGCGAGGTCTGCGCCCGCTGCGGCCACGGCGGCTTCGACGTCGGCGACCGCATTCGCCAGCCACCAGGCCTCGGGCGGCAGCGGGACGCCGTCGGCAAGCGCTCGACCATGGAGCGCGCGGACCTCGGCGAAGACATCGAAGCGATGCGCGAGGGGCGGTGCGGCATGGAGCCGTCGGGCGGCGTCGATCGCGCCGCAGAGGACGCCGTCGTCGTCAAGGTCGGCGAGGGTTGCCGTCCGCCAGTCCTCGCCGAGATGGGGGAAGGCGACGGCGCCCGCCGACGCATCGGCCCAGAGCACGGGCGGCCCCGCGCCGGCCTCGCCCGCCCGGCGCGCGCCCTCGATGGCGGCCGCCGTGTCGAAGAAGGCCCGCATGTCGCCCCGCATCACCTTGAGGACGGCCGGCGCCTCGCCGTCCACCTCGACGCGCCACACCGCGCTCTCGACGCCGCGGTGAACGGGGGAGACGACGTCCGGGCAGAGGAGCGCGTACCGGACGGCCTTTCCCGCCCACGCCGGGTTGTCGGCGATCGCCACCTCCGCGGCTATCTCGTCAGGGGTCACGCCCTCGCCGGGCCGCTTCACTGCCGGCCCTCAGAGTTTGGCGGCGGCAGCAACGTCGCCGCCCGTCCGCTCGAGGCGCCAGAGCATCCGGGCGAGAACCTCGGCGCCGGCGTGGAGGTCCTCCGGCGAGGTGTACTCCGCCGGGTTGTGGACGATGCCGCCGACGCTCGGCACGGCGACGACGATCGCCGGGCAGCGCCGGCCGACCGGGATCGCGTCGTGGCCGCCGATGGTGTCGAGCCGCATCGTCCCGAATCCGAGCGCGGCCGCCTCCGCCTCCGCCATCGCGGCGAGCCGCGCGTCGAACGCACCCGCCTCGCGCCGGTCGATGGCGAGCACCTCGTAGCGGACGGCGGCCTTCGCGGCGGCCTCGTCGAGGAGCGCCTTCAGCTTCGCCTCGGCGGCGGCGAGGACGCCGGGGTCGGGCGAACGGAGCTCGATGAACATCGTCGCACGGCCCGGCACGATGTTGGGCGAGTTCGGCTCCACCTCGAGCCGGCCGACGGAGGTGTGGAGGACATCCGTCGCCTCGGCCGGGAACTCCCGCAGCGCCGCGATGACGTGCGCGGCGCCGAGGAGCGCGTCGCGGCGGAGCGCCATCGCCGTCGGCCCGGTGTGGGCCTGCTCCCCGATCATCGCGACGCGGTACTTGATCGCGCCCCAGTAGCGCATGAAGGGAGCGATGGTCTTGCCGGCCTTCTCCAGCTCCGGCCCGCATTCGACGTGGAACTCGATGTACGCCGCCGGGTCGGGCGCTGCGTCCGTGCCGCGGTAGCCGACCCGGTCGAGCTCGTCGCTGACGGCGCGGCCCGTGCCGTCGCGGCGGGAGAGGGCGAAGTCGAGCGTGTGCTCGCCGCCGAAGACGCCGCTGCCGAGGAGGCTCGGCTGGAAGCGCGCTCCTTCCTCGTTCATCCAGTCCGAGACGGCGAAGTTGCAGCGCGGCGGCAGCCCCGCCCGCTCAGCGGCCTCCCGGACCGCCTCGATCGCCGCGACCGCGGCCATCACGCCGTACGCACCGTCGAAGCGGCCGCCCTTCGGCTGGCTGTCGAGGTGCGAGCCGGACATCACGAGCGGCGCGTCCGGCCCGGCGCGTTCGACGACGCCGAAGAGGTTGCCGATCGCGTCGACCCGCGTGCTGTAGCCGCGCTCGGCGAACACCCCCTTCAGCCAGTCGCGGGCGTCGCGGTGGGCGTCGGTCAGCGCGGGGCGGTCGACGCCGCCCTCCGGCGTCGCGCCGTGGCGGGAAAGGTCGGCCATCAGCGCGTCGAGGAGGGGGCGGGAGACGGACGGGGCATCAGGCACGGACGGCAACCTTGTCGGCGGCGGAGGTGGCGGGATCGAGGAGGAAGCACTCGGCCCTGTCGCCGTGACCGCGAGCATACGCCGGCGGGTTCTCGGCGCGACAGCGGCCATACGCGGACGGACAGCGGCTCGCGAAGGCGCAGCCCGGCGGCAGGTCGATCGGGCTCGGCGGCTCGCCCTCGAGGAGGCAGTCCTCTGGCCGGTAGCGCCGCTCCTCGAGCGTCGGCGCCGCGCTGAGGAGGGCCTTCGAGTACGGGTGCCCGGGGTCGAAGAACAGGCGCTCGTTCCGGGCAAGCTCCACCACCTCGCCGAGGTACATCACGGCGACGCGGGCGCAGACGCGGCGGACCATCGCGATGTCGTGCGAGATGAAGAGGTAGGTGAAGCCGTGCTGCGCCTGCAGCCGCTCGAAGAGGTCGAGCATCTTCGCCTGCTCGGTCTGGTCGAGCGCCGAAAGGGTCTCGTCCATGATGAGGAGCCGCGGCTCGAGGATCATCGCGCGGGCGACGTTGACGCGCTGGCGCTGCCCGGCGCTGAGGCCGGCGGGAAGCTCGTCGAAGAGCGACCGGTGCAGCCCGACCTCGTCCATCATCCCGAGCACCCGGTCGCGCCGCTCTCGGCGATTGCCGAGGCCGTGGATGCGGAGCGGTTCGGCGATGATCGCGCCGATCGCGGCCTGCGGCGGCAGCGACGAGTACGGGTCCTGGAGGACGAGCTGCAGGCGGCGGCGGAGCGCCCGAAGCCGCGCGCCCTTCTCGAGGAAGATGTCCTTGCCCTCGAAGAGGACCTGTCCGTTGTCGGGCGGCTCGAGCCCGGTCAGGAGGCGCATCAGGGTGCTCTTGCCGCAGCCGGACTCGCCGACGACGCCGAAGTTCTCGCCCTCGAAGACGTCGAAGTCGGCGAGGCGGACGGCCTGGATGCGCTGGCGCGAGCCCCAGCCGGCCCGGTTCGTGACCGGGTAGCTCTTGCTCACCTGCCTGACGCTCATGATCGGCGCCGCGGCCTCGGCATGCGGCTGGGGCCGCGGGCCGCCGCCGGCAGTCCAGAGCGTCGGGATCTCGGCGATGAGGCGCTTGGTGTAGAGGTGGCGCGGCGCCGTGACGAGCGCCTCCGCCGTCTGCCGCTCCACGATGCGGCCGGCGTCGAGGACGAGGATCTCGTCGGCGACGTCCGCCACCGTGGGCAGCGAGGAGGAGACGAACAGGATCGCCGTGTCGAAGCGGTCCGTGAGCTCGCGCATCAGCTTCAGGATCTGCGCGCCCACCGTCACGTCGAGCGGCTGGGTGATGTTGTCGGCGACGAGGAAGGCGGGGTTCGAGATGAGTGCGTCGACGATCATCGCCCGTTGCATCATCCCGCCCGAATACTGGAACGGGTACTCGTGGAAGCGGATCTTCGGCGACGGGATGTGGACCGCGCCGAGGAGCGCGATCGCCCGCTCCCGGGCCTCCTTCACCGAGATGCCGGGCTCCACGGCGCGGAGCTTCTCGACGATCTGGTCGCCGACGGTCATCGTCGGGTCCAGCGCGCCGGCGGGGTTGCCGCCGACGTAGCCGATCTGCCGGCCGCGCAGCCCCGCCGCCTCCGCCGCGGGCATCTTCAGGACATCCCGTCCGCGGTAGCGGATCTCGCCGCGCGTCACGCGAAGCGAGCCCGGCAGCCAGTTGACGAGCGCGCGGGCGAGGACGGTCTTGCCCGAGCCGCTCTCGCCGATCACGCCGAGGATGGAACGCGGTTTCAACGTCAGCGAGACATCGTCGAGGATGGTGCGGTCGCTGGCGGCGACGGAGAGGCCGCGGACGTCGAGGAGCGGTGCGTCGCTCATGCGAGGCCTCCGAACACGCGGTTGCGCGAGCGTTCCAGCGCGGCGCCCATCAGGTTGAGGCTCGCGAGCGTCAGGAACAGGAAGATGCCCGGCATCGTCGCGATCCACCACGCGTTGACGAGGTATTTGCGCCCGTCGGCGATGATGTTGCCGAAGGTCGGCGTCGGCGGCTGGACGCCGAGGCCGATGAAGCCGAGCACCGCCTCGAAGATCATCATGCGCGCGACGTCGAGGACGGCGACGAAGGCGATCGGGGTGAGGCAGAGCGGCAGGAGCATCATGAACATGATGCGCATGTCGGACGCCCCGAGCACCTTGGCGCCGCGCACGAACTCCTTCTTGCGCTCCGCCATGACGACGCTGCGCATGACGCGCGCGTAGACGGGCCAGCCCGACAGGCCGAGGACGAGGATGATCGCCGGGATCGTCGGCCGGGCGACGCCGAGGATCGCGATCGCGAGGATGATCATCGGGATCGAGAGCTGCGCGTCGGTGAGGCGCATAAGGACGGTGTCGGTCAGCCCGCCGCGATAGCCGGCGAGGAGGCCGATGATGCCGCCGACGGCCAACATCAGAACGACGGTGGTGACGCCGATGAGGAGCGAGTAGCGCAGGCCCACCAGGCTGCGAATCAGCATGTCCCGGCCGAGCTGGTCGGTGCCGAGCGGGTGCTGCCACGTCCACCCCTCGCCGAGGAAGACCGGCGGCAGCTGGCGGGCGCGCACGTTCAGCTTGGTTGGATCGATGCCGCTCACCTCCGGCCAGATCAGCGCGAGGAGGAGGATCGACAGGAACACGAAGGCGCCGATCTTGAACTCCGGCGAGGCCCAGGCGCCGGCGGCGATGCGGCGGCCGATCGAGCGGGAGCGGTCGTCCGCCAGCGTCGCGCCCGTGGGGGCGATGTCGGTCGCGGCCATCAGTAGTCGAGCCTCGGGTCGATCAAGGTGGCGACGAGATCCACGATGATGTTGATGAGGACGAAGGCCGCGCTCGTCACGATGGCGATCCCCTGGATCAGCGGGAAGTCGCGCTGCAGCACCGCGTTGATCGTGAGGAGCCCGAGGCCCGGGTAGTCGAAGATGAACTCGATCACGAGGACGCCGCCGAGGAGCATCGAGAACTGCACGCCGAGAAGGTTGAGGAGCGGAACGGAGGCGTTCTTCAGCGCGTGCGCCACGACGATCCGCGTCCGCCCGAGCCCGCGCACGGTCGCGGCGGCGATGTAGCTCTCCTGCATCGTCGCCGCGACCGAGACGGTGAGCGTGCGGATGATGAAGGGCGCGATCTCGACCGCAAGCACGATCGCGGGGAGGATCGTCCACGCGAAGCCGCCGTAGCCGATCGCCGGGAGCCAGCCGAGGTTTACCGACAGGAGAAGGATGAGGACGATACCGAGCCAGAAGTTCGGCAGCGAGACGAAGAGCGAGCCGAGATAGAGCGCGAGCCGGTCCGGCCATCGCCCCGGGTTGAGGCCGCCGGCGATGCCGATCGGCGTCGCGATGAGGAGGGCGAACAGCATCGCGAGGAGCGCCAGCTGGATCGTCATCGGCGCCGTCTCGGCGATGAGGGTCATGACCTCGGCCCGCTCGGAGCGGGTCGCGTCGTCGAACTGGGCGCCGCCGACGGCCGCCCCGCTTGCCGGCCGCAGGAACGACTGGCCGAGGTCGCCCTGCACGACGCCGGACATGTAGCGGAAGAACTGCACCGGGATCGGGTCGCGCAGGCCCATCTCGGTGGCGATCTGCTCGATCAGCTCGTCCGGCGCCATGCCGCCCGCCATGAGGCGCACGGGATCGCCCGGCACCACGCGCAGGAGCGTGAAGATCAGGAAGCTGACGAGGAAGACGATCACCACGCCCTGGGCGAGGCGGCGGGCGAGAAAGCCGATGAGGAACATCGCCGCTCCCTTGCGATGAAGACCGGGCGAGGGGGCCGCGCCGGCGGTGTGCCGGCGCGGGCGTGCGTCAGCCGAACGTCGCCTTGGAGGCGTCGATGCTGCCGTCCGGATAGAGGAAGAGCCCGTCGAGATCGCTCTGGATCGCGTGGATCATCACGGACGTGAAGAGCGAGTAGGCGGGCACCTTCTCGGCGAGGAGCGGCGTCAGGTCTTCCTGGATGAGCCGCTCGCGCTCCTCGAGGCTCGAGGCGGACCGCTCGCGGTCGAGCGCGGCGTCGATCTCGGGATCATCGATGCCGGTGATGCGCTTCGAGCTCGAGTGGAAGTGGGTCCTGAGCACGAGGTCCGGCTCCGGCGAGCCGGTCGACCAGCCGCAGTCGATCATGTGGCCGGGTCCGCCGCCGGGGCGGTCGTAGAGCCGCTCGTTCCAGGCCGCGACCTCCATCACGTTGAGCGTCACCGGGAAGCCCTGCTCCTGGAGGAGGGCGGTGATGATCTCGCCGTACTCCTTCGTCTTCGGGTAGAAGCCGACGGAGGTGATGTACTCGAGCTCGGGCAGCCCCTCGCCGCCCGGGAAGCCCGCTTCGGCGAGAAGACGCTGGCACTCGTCCGGGTCGTACTCGGGATAGTTCTCAAGGTCGATGTAGCCGAACTTGATCGGCGAGATGAAGTTCGACGACGGGCTGCCCGCCTCGCCGAGGATGTCGTAGATCACCGAGCGGTCGATCGCGTGGCACACCGCCTTGCGCAGCAGCGGATTGTCGAACGGCGGCTTGGAGCAGCGGAACCAGAGATACTTGTTCTCGACCGAGACGAGCTTCGAGAACTTGATGTTCGGCTCCTGCTCGAGGGTCGCGAGCTGCTCCGGCTCGAGCCGCTCGATGATGGAGGCCTGACCGTTCAGCATTGAGAGGATGCGCGTCGTCGCATCGCCGACGAAGGAGAACGTGACGCCCGGCACCTTCGGCGCGCCGAGGAAGTAGCCGTCGAAGGCTTCCAGCACCGTGTCGTTGCCGCGCTGCTCGACGAAGCGGAACGGCCCCGTCCCGTTGAGGCGCTGCGACAGCGGGCCCTGCGGGCCGCCCTCGATGTCCTTCGCCGACATCATCGGGAGGTACGCCGCGAGGAAGATGAAGAGGCTCGCCCCGTAGCCGCCCTTGGTGGTGTCGACGATGACGGTGAGGTCGTCCGGCGTCGTCACCTCGAAGCTGTCGGTCGGGCCGGGATACCACTGCGCCGGGCGGTCGGGCTGCGCGCCGTACTCGAAGGTCGCCTTGACGTCCTTCGCGCCGAACGGCTCGCCGTCGTGGAAGGTGATGCCGGGCTTGAGCTTGATCTGCAGGCGGCTGCCGTCGAGGAGCTCGATCGATTCCGCGAGCTCGTTGTTCATCGCGCCCGGGTCCTCGGGCCGCATCGGGGCGCGGGCGAGGAAGCCCATCACGTACCCCTCGATGTTCTTCTGCGACAGCGTCGTATGCGCCGTCGGATCCCAGTTCCCGGTGATGTTCTCGGCCGAGAGGAAGACGATCGGCTTGCCCGTCTGCGCATACGCCGAGTTGATGAAGAACATCGGGTTGATCTGCGACAGGCCGAGGCCGGCGGCCGTCGCCCCGAGGAAGCGTCTGCGGTCGATCATCGTGTCATCTCCTCTTGTCGGTTTTTTGTTGCGAGAACGAGGTCGCGCTCAGGCATTCAGCACCTCGAGCGCCTCGGCATGCAGCGCGCGCGAAGCGGCCGCGACGACACGGCCGTCGGAGGCAAGGCCGAGCGGTCGCCCGGCCCAGTCGGTCATGCACCCGCCCGCCTCCTCGACGATCGGCGCGAGCGGGAGGTAGTCGTAGGGTTTCAGCCCGGCCTCGACGACGAGGTCGAGGTGGCCGGACGCAACGAGGGCGTACGCGTAGCAATCGCCGCCGAAGCGCGTCAGGGCGGTGCGGCCGGCAAGGCGAAGGAACGCCTCGCGGTTCTCCGGCGGGAAGGCGAGCACGGACGTCGCGCCGAGGGAGGCGTCGGCGAGGCGCTTGCGCTCGCTCGTCCGGCAGGGCGCCCCGTTGAGGAACGCGCCCCCGCCGCGCACCGCCGTCCACCGCTCGCCGAGGGCCGAGACCTCGACGACGCCGAGGTGGGCCGCGCCACCCGCCACGAGGCCGATGAGCGTTCCGAAGAGCGGCGAGCCGGTGATGAAGGCGCCCGTGCCGTCGATCGGGTCGAGCACCCAGAGGTCGCCGTCGCCCGCAGGGGTGGCGCCGAACTCCTCGCCGAGGATCGCGGCGCCCGGCTCGCTCCGCTCGATCAGCTCACGCATCGCGGTCTCGATCGTGCGGTCGGCGATGGTGACCGGCGTCGCGTCCGCCTTGGTCTCGACCTCCGGCCGCGTGCGCCAGTGCCGGAGCGCGATCTCCCGCGCGCAGTCCGCGAGCGTCTCGGCAAGGGCGAGCCTTGCGTCGTCGGTTCGTGCTGCCGCTGCGAGCATTGCACCTCCCCCGTCGGGTCCGGGAGAGCAGGCGACCACAAGGACCCGAGGCTTGGCAACACAAATCCACACAATGCCACACGATTGCACACCGCAGGCCTCGCGTGCCGCGCCCGGAGGCATCGGCGGGCGCGATCCGCCCGGAAGAGCGGCAGCAGCAGCCTCCTCCAAGGCTCGCGACTTTGTTCCTGCCGAGATCCATCGGATGAGCTTGCCCCGCCCATCGCTCCGAGATAGCAAATCGACCGCCCTCGACCGCGTGTGGAGATCTGTCGTTTTGTGGCATCAGGATCGGCGATCCCGCATCGCCAGCCTCCTCCGCGACGGGGCCCAGGCGAGCACGTCGGCGCTCGCCCGCGAGCTCGGCGTCTCCCGCGAGACCGTCCGCCGCGACCTCCTTTCCCTCGAGGCGGAAGGGCTGCTCCACCGCATCCACGGCGGCGCTGTCTCCGCCGACGGCCCGACCGAAGCGCCCTTCGAGCGGCGGCGGCGACAGCGCTGGCAGGAGAAGCTCGCGATCGGCCGCACCGCATCCCGGCTGATCGGCGCCGGCGAGATCGTCTTCGTCGATGCCGGCACGACGACGCTCGCCTTCGCCGAGGCGCTGGCAGACCACGCCGGCGTCAGCGTGGTGACCAACTCGATCGGCGTCGCGCAGCGGCTCGGCCCCCGCGCCGTCCTCCTGGGCGGATCGATCAGCTCGGACGTGCCCGCGACCTTCGGCGAACTCACGCTCGCGGAGGTCGACCGCTTCCTCGCCGACATCGCGTTCATCTCGCCCGTCGCGGTCGACGTCTCGATGGGCGCGATGAACTACGCCCTCGACGAAGCGGAAATCGCACGGGCGATGATCCGCCGCGCGAAGAAGACCGTCGTCCTCGCCGACCACTCCAAGATCGGCGCATCGAGCCGCGTCAGCATCTGCCGGACGGACGAGATCGACATTCTCGTCACCGACCGCGAGACGAGCCTGCCCGGTGTCGAGGTCGTCTGGCGCTGACCATCGTTGAGGACGGCGCCGGCGTCCCCCGTATCGGAAGCCACCCGACCGGGTGCCTCGGTTCAGGACGCGCCGCGCAGGCGGTGCAGTTCCGGCAGGACGCGGCCGAGGTCGGCCGGGCGGCCCTCGCCGAAGGCGAAGTAGACGTCGCGGAAGAGGGCGAACAGCGCGTCGTAGGTCCGCTCGCTCTCCGGCATCGGAGCGAACGCGCGCGTTGGCGGGCATAGCGCCGCCTGCCCTTCCTCCACCGTGGCGAAGGCGCCCGCGGCGAGCCCTGCGAAGATGCAGGCGCCGACGCCGACGGGCGACCGTGTCGGGACGAGGATCGCCCGCCCGAGCGCGTCGGCATAGACCTGGTTCAGGACGTCGTTCTTCTGCGGCACGCCCCCGGCATTGATGATGCGCTCGGACGGGATGCCGCCCTCGCCCATCCGGTCGACGATGATGCGCACGTGGAGCGCCATCCCCTCGATCGCGGCGAACATCTCGTCGGCCGCCGTCGAGCCGAGCGTCCAGCCGAGGGTGATGCCGCCGAGATCGGGCCGGACGAGCACCGTCCGGTCGCCGTTGTCCCACGGCACGCGCAGGAGTCCGGTCTGCCCGGCGCGATAGCCGGCGAGCCCGGCGGACAGGTCGGCGACGCTTCGTCCCGCGCGGCGGGCGATGGCCTCGAAGACATCGCCGGTCGCCGACTGGCCGGCCTCGATCCCCATCCGCGCCGGATCAACGCTGCCCGGCACGAGGCCGCACAGCCCGGGGATGGTGCCCATTCCCGCCGGGCCGACCGCGATCACGCAGGTCGAGGTGCCGACGACGTTCACGATGTCGCCGAGCCGGCAGCCGGCGCCGATCGCATCCCAGTGCGCGTCGAAGGCGCCGACGGGAATGGGGATGCCCTCCGGCAGCCCAAGCCGCTCCGCCCATTCGGCCGACAGGTGACCGGCGATCCGGTCGGAGGTGGCGACCTCGCCGGCAAGGCGATCGTTGATGCCGTCGAGGAGCGGGTCGACCGCGCTGAGGAGCTCCTGCGGCGGCAGCCCGCCCCACCGCGGGTTCCACATCCACTTGTGGCCCATGGCGCAGGCGGAGCGGATGACGTCCGCCGGACGCGTCACGCCGGCGAGCGTCGCGGCCACCATGTCGCAATGCTCGACCGCCGACGCCATCCGCCCCGCCCCCGGATCGTGGCGGAGGAAGTGGAGGAGCTTCGCATAGCCCCACTCGTGCGAGTAGACGCCGCCGCACCAGTCGATCGCCTCGTGCCCGGAGGCGCGGAAGACCCGCGTGATCTCCGCCGCCTCCCGATGCGCACGGTGGTCGCACCAGAGATAGTAGTCGCCGACGGGCTGGAGCTTCTCGTCGACGGGGAGGACGCTCGAGCCGGTCGTGTCGAGGGCGATGGCGACCACATCGCTGCCGTCGATCCGCGCGCTCGCGAGCGCCGAGCGGACGGCCTCGCCAAGGGCGTTCATGTGATCGGCGTGCGCCTGCGTCGCGAGATACGGATCGTCGGGGCTCGTGTGGAGCGGATACGGCGCGACGCCCGTGCCGAGGTGCCCGCCGGCGGTGTCCATCAGCGTGCACCGGACGCTGAGCGTGCCGAAGTCGACGCCTGCGACGATCGCCATCCTACTGCCCGTACGTGGCGTAGGCGCCGTGCTTGCGCAGGTAGTGCCGGTCGCGGAGGTCGTCGGCGATCGCCGCCGTGCCCGGGGCGAGCGTCAGGGTCAGGTAGGCCATGCGCGCGATCTCCTCGAGAAGGAACGCGTTCTCCACCGCCGCCTCCGGGCTTTCGCCCCAGACGAACGGCCCGTGCCCGTGGACGAGCGCCGCCGGGATCTCGTTCGGGTCGCGGCCCGCGAACGTCTCGACGATCACCTCGCCGGTCGCCTCCACATAGCGGCGGGCAATCTCGTCGGCGGTCAGCGCGCGGGTGACCGGCACCGGGCCGCGGAAATAGTCGGCGTGGGTGGTGCCGAGGCAGGGGATCTCCCGGCCCGCCTGCGCGAAGATGGTGGCGTAGGTGGAATGGGTGTGGACGAGCCCGCCGATCCCGCCGAACGCGCGGTAGAGGACGACGTGCGTCGCGAGATCGGACGACGGCTTGTAGCGGTTGTCTTGCGGCACGCCGTCGAGCGTGGTGAGCACCATCGAGTCGGCCGTCAGCGCATCGTAGGGCACGCCGCTCGGCTTGATGACGATGCGCTCCGCGGAACGGTCGATGCCGCTCACGTTGCCGAAGGTGGAGATGACGAGCCCGCGTGCGACCGTCTCCACGTTCGCCGCCCGCACCCGCTCTTTCAGCGCATCAAGGGTCATCGTCCGTCCGAAGGGTTGTGCGGCCCGCGCACTCTGGGCGCGGGCCGGCGCTGGAAGTCTGGCGGTCGCGCGGACCCGTCAGCGCGGGTCCGTCCAGCCCTTGTACTCACCGAGGTTCTCGGCGGTGATGAGCTCGGGGTCGAGAAGGACGGTGTCCTCCGCGGGAGCGTTCCCCTGGAAGGCCTGGTAGCCCATTTCGAGCGCCTGCCCGGCCATCACGTAAGGGTCCTGCGAGGCGGACGCCTTGATCAGCGCCTCGTCGCTCTGCAGCTGCTCCTCGATGTCCGGCGCGCCGTCGACAGCGGTGATGATGAACTCGTCGCGGCCGAGCTGCTTCGCGGCGAGCTGCGCGCCGATCGCCGTCGGATCGTTGATCGCGAACACGGCGTCGATGTCGTCGAAGCGCGTCAGAAGCCCCTGCATCACCTCGAGGCCGCCCTCGCGCGACGCCTGCCCGTTCTGGTCGTCGGACAGGATGGTGATGCCCGGGGTCTGCGAGAACACCTCCTTGCAGCCCTGGACGCGGTCGATGATCGACGACGAGGCGGGGCCGTTGATGATGATGACGTTCCCCTCGCCGCCGATCTGGTCGACGATGTACTGGCACGCCTTGCGGCCGGCGGCGACGTTGTCCGTCATCACTGTGACATCGGCGCCCGGCGCGGACACGTCGAACGCGGCGACGGTGATGCCGGCGTTCTGCGCGCGCTTCACCGCGGGGGCGATCGCCTGCGCATCCACCGCGTTCAGCATGATGATGTCGACGCCGGCGGCGATGAAGCTGTCGATCTGGCTGACCTGCTTGTTGAGGTCGTAGTCGGCGGAGACCGAGGTCACCTGGACGTCCGGATTGATCTCGCGCGCGCGGTCCTCGATGCCCTTGATGGTGGCGACGAAGAACGGGTTGCCGAGGAGGCCGACGGAGATTCCGACGGATTCGAGCTGCTTGTCCTGCGCGATGACGCCCGTGGCGACGGTCGCGGCGAGGGCGGTGGTGGCGAGAAGGGTGGTGAGTTTCTTCATGGATTCCTCCCGTTGAGCCTCAGGCTCTGACGCCCCTGAGGCGGTAGCGATCGAGGGCGACGGCGACGA
>JAESGF010000189.1_pt1 | contig 41008 bp, 38 predicted proteins | sample 9269621 | NCBI WGS metagenome assembly JAESGF01 (sample SAMN14515066, study PRJNA621663) | algae metagenome | isolation source: Tolypothrix carrinoi HA7290-LM1 and co-occurring heterotrophs from dry rock... | place: USA: Makauwahi cave, Kauai, Hawaii | collected 2011-01-06
TGGTTTCAACGAAAATATCGCAGGCTTGTTGTTCGATGGGAACGAATTTCCGCCTGCTTTAATGCTTTACTTTCTCTAGCCACAGTTCACATTTGGATTAATAGAATTTTATTAGTGGGATAGGTTCTTGAAACGTTTCTGCGTCGATGGCTGGTGCAACATTTTTATAAACTATTTCTTGCCGAAGAACTAATTTTTCTTGGTTGACATCAGATGTTTCAATAGCTGAAGTGAAATCAGATTGCCGCAAGCGTTTGTAATTTTCCAAAGATTGGATCAGAGCCTCAACTCGAATCGGTTTGCTGATATAATCATTCATGCCGGCGCTGAGGCACTGTTCCTTATCGCCCTGCATCGCATGAGCGGTTGTAGCAATAATCCAAGGTCTCGCGCACTGCGACCATTCCTCACATATCCGCCGCGTCGCTTCTAGTCCGTCCATTTCCGGCATTTGCACATCCATGAAAACTAGATCGTAAGATTGGCGACGCAAAGCTGCCAGTGCTTCAAGTCCATTATTCGCGACATCGGCACGGTAGCCCAACCGCTGTAACATTTGTAGCGCTACCTTCTGATTTAAAGCAATGTCCTCTACCAGCAGAATGCGTAACGGCAACTCTTGGCTGAAACGCGAATTAAATATTGGTGCTGAGAACGGCAAAGGTAGCACACAAATTCGTTGCCTGCATAACAGACGAATTAATACATCGTACAAATGCGATTGCCGAATAGGTTTACTTAGAACGGCTATAAATTCAGCTTTTGCGCCAAGTTCTTTCTGTGTTATTTTACCAACAGAACTCAGTATTACCAACGGCATTTCTTCACACCCTGGTAGAGAATGGATGCGTTCTGCCAAACTTAAACCATCCATCTGGGACATGTGCATATCCAAAACCGCAATATCAAATTGCTCTTGTGATGTAATAAATTCCAAAGCTTGCAAACCCGACTTAGCCGCTTGGACAATCATGCCCCAGTTATAAGCTTGTAAAGCAATAATTTGGCGATTAATGGCGCTGTCATCTACCACTAGTAGCCGTTTGCCAACTAAATTTGATTGAAGACCTTGAAGGTCAACCATTTCTGAGAAAGCCGACTCAGCTACGAGGGTGAAATAAAATGTAGATCCGATGTCAACGCAGCTTTCTACCCACATCCAACCGCCCATCATTTTGCTCAAGCGCTTGCTAATTGCTAAACCCAATCCAGTACCGCCATAGCGACGAGTCGTGGAAGCATCAACTTGACTAAAAGGCTTAAATAGTCGCTTTATCTGTTCTTTGGGAATGCCAATACCAGTATCCCTGACCGCAAATTGAATTTCATAATAGGTAGACTTATTGCAGAAGTCAGGTGAAAGGCTAAAAGGCAGCCAGTCGCTTGGGCAAGTCTCCGTATGAGTGGGAACTGCCGTTAAAGGGTAAAGGTTTTTCTTATTCCTTTCCCCCTCTTCAATTAGTTTTCCTGTCACAGAAACAACGATTTCGCCAACTTCTGTAAATTTAATTGCATTACTGAGTAAATTCACTAAAATTTGCCGCAATCGCGTATTATCTCCGACAATAGCGATGGGAGTTTGCGGATCGATCAGGTACGCTAAATCTAAGCTTTTAGCAGCTGCTTGAGGAGCTAATAAATCTAAAGCTTCTTCTATGCAACTCCGCAGGTTAAAAGGATGTTTTTCTAAGTCCAACTTGCCAGACTCAATTTTGGAAAAGTCTAAAATATCGTTGATCACGGCAAGCAAAACATCGCTGCTGCTGCGAATAGTTTCTACAAAGTCTTGTTGTTGGGGAGTAAGTTCCATATCCAGCAACAGCCCAGTCATGCCAATTACCGCATTCATTGGGGTACGAATTTCGTGACTCATCATCGCTAAAAATTCGCTTTTGGCTCGGTTAGCAGCTTCAGCTTCTCGTGTTGCTTGTTCTAAGGCGAGATTTTTGACGGTGAGTTCTTGACGTTGTTTGGTTTCTTGTTCTAAGAGATTCGCTTGAGCAAGAGCGATTCCGACTTGGGCAGCAACAGATTCCAGTAGCTCAATTTCATCGCTTGTCCAAGAGCGAAAGCGATCGCACTGATGCAATGCAATCAACCCATTTGGTTCCCCTTGGTAGGATGTCCGAATTGCTAAGGTCGATTTCAAATTAATTTGGCGACAGATGGATTCTACAGGTTTTAACAGAGGTTCACTATAAACATCTGGGGAAACAAGCGCCAAGTCTTGAGCTAACAACTTCTCCAGATAAGGATTGTCGATAACAGGAAGTTCCAAACCAAGCAGTGATATATAGCCTGGTTCTAAATACTCAGCCATAACCTTAATATGAGGAATCGGCGTAGAAATATATTCATGAATAGCACAGCGATTAACACCAAACGTTTGACCAATTTGGATTGCAGTGGTCTGAAAAATTTCTTTGGCACTTAGGCTTTGGCGAATTTCTTGGGTAATTTGTTTGAGTAGTAAAGTACGTTGAAATTGTTGTTGGAGGGCTGTTTGTGTTTGATGGCGCTCAATTTCGCTGCCAAGCCATTGCGCCATCAACTTTAAAAGTTCTTTGTCTGACGATTTGAATGGTTTATATCGTCGGGAGCGTGACCAGAAGCAGAGGGTGCAATAAAGTTTACCTGCCACTAATACTCGTGTGCCGATGTAGGACTCTATTCTCAACTTCAAGTATGCTGGGTGGTTTTGCCAACATGAAATATTGTGACGATCTACAGTTAAGGGTTCGTCAGTGTTTAAAATTTGCGAGCAAAAAGTTTGTTTGAGGTCAAAAGTATCTCCGCAAGCTAGAGAATTGTTTGGCGATCGCGCCATGATTATTTCATAGCTCGTGCTTTCAATTCGCGCCAAAATCCCAAAATCCAAATCAAATGTTCGACATCCCATTGCTAACAGTCTTTGGATGCGTTGCTCAAAATTTCGGCTGCGATCTGCTGCTACTTCATAAAGCGATCGTACCGATGCTTCATTTTCTCGCAGTTCCGCTTCGACTCGTTTCCGCTTTTAACGATTTAACTTTAAAAATACCAACAATAAAGCCATCATTGTTTTGCTCAGTACGCAAAGAAAAGTAAATATAAAATCCCTTACCTCCTTGAACTAAATTTATTGACTGAGTAATAATTATCTTTTGACTTGTAAGGGCATCTAAAATAGCTTTTCGTTGCGAATCAGCTCTCAAATTCAAATTTTTTTCGGCTGACTTACCTGCTACAGGTACAACCCAGCGGACATGGTATGAAGAATCTCCCCACTCTATCGCTTGGAAACCACTGTAATGTCTGATGAAATACTTTGCATCGGCTTCCCACTCTTGCCTAGTATTACCAGTACGAATTGAAGAGCGATTTGCCATCCGCTCTAGTACTTGAACACGAGTTTTTAACTGTGCTGTAATTTCCGTTTTGACAGCAGATGATTGCTGTTCAATGAGTTGCTCAATTTGCTCTTTCTCTTTAGCAATCAATCCCTGCCAAAGTAAAATAGTTATAAGTGAAGTACCAATTGCAATTATAATTGGTAACTTTCCTGGCATCGGTTGTTTAATACAAAGTTTTAACCAGGAATAATATCTATTTTGTTGAGTCACTTGTTCATCTTTATCTGTAAAAATAACTGGGCACGTTCAAACCTAATTATGTCCGCCGCGAACATCCACGGCAGACGAATTATATTAAGGCCTACTTATCTATATAAAGTCTCATATTATTCAACTAATTAGATATCGTATAATTGCGGAAAGTTCATAAATAATTAATAATAAATACTGATTTATCTTTACAAAAATTTAAATATCACCAATAGTATAGACTTTGCTTTTGATAGATAATTTAGATTCGTAGTATACGTAGGGTGCGTTAGCGAAGCATAACACACCCTACGTGTATTTCAAAAATCAAATATTAGTGCTTTTGATAGATAATTTAGATTCGTAGTGAGCGCTTTAGCGCTCAAAATGCCAATCTTCTCCTCGTTCCCTGCTCGAAGAGCAAAAAACGAGGTGTGAACGTCTCTACATAAACGTAAGAGATGCACTTTAATCAGCAAGCTGCTGATACCTTTGCTGAATATCCTCAATCGTAAACACCGCTTCAAACTTCAACCCCACCGACTGATAAAACTCAGCACCACCCTGTAAGCGATCTATCAGTGAAATTACTTGATTAACGGTATAACCTGCATCTCTAAGTCGTTCCACTGCTTTCATCGCCGATCGCCCTGTAGTCACCACATCTTCCAACACCACTACTGTTGCATTCTCTGGCAAAGTGGGACCTTCAATATATGCTTTTGTGCCGTGTCCTTTAGCTTCTTTGCGAATAATTAAAGCGGGTATTGGTCGATTTTCATACGCAGAAACCACGCTAACTGCTGTGACAATTGGATCTGCACCCAATGTCAAACCAGCTACAGCTTGCGTATTTTCTGGTAGTCGGGATAGAAGAATGCGACCAATAGCCAAAGCACCTTGAGGATTAAGTGTTACCTGCTTCCCATTGATGTAATAAGAACTCGCTTGCCCAGAAGAAAGTATAAAATCACCTTCTTGATAGGCAAGTCGGCAAAATAAATTCAGCAACTTTTGGTGCAGAATATTCAAATCGGCAGTAGATGCCCACAAGTCAGACTGGGTAAAGGTTTCAGCTTGATAATTCATCACAATACATTAAAAGTTGTGCTACACCAAAGGTTGAACTCATCAAAGTTCTGAAATTAAGCATAAGTTAAGATTCGCCCATCATATTGAGGAGTAATAAATATGGGTATAAAATTTCAAGCTCTTGGCGGTTTATTAGTGCTGCTAGCTGCGAGTATTAGCATCCCAGCTTTTGCCGATGACAAGGGGACAACTAATTATGAAACACCGAATGAAGTATTTGATCGAGCTTTCTTTAAAAACGATCGCAATTTCTACGGCAACAACACTTTTAGACGGCAAATAGACTGGCTGGTAGGACCTGGTTCGTTGTTCCGCAATTCCTTCCCGGAAAGTGAAATAGCGCGTGATGCTGAATTGGTTAACGTTGTCTATCGCGACGTTCTCAATCAGCAAGTTGGCAACGATCCATATATTCGCACGCCAGATTTACCCAATCCTTATAATACATCGTTAATGATGTCTCCTCGCTTAAACTCCAACAAGCTCAAAACCGGCACTGAATTTAGGTTTGATACTGTACCACCTCGCTAAAATACCGCTACGCTAAATCAATAGTCATGAAAATCATGACTATTGACCAAAGTCCAAAATTATTGGCGTTGTATATTTTCGGGATAATTTTGTGATATGTGTCAAAATTTGAACGTATTGTAGAGACGTTCCACCGGAACGTCTCTACGATTCATGCGGAACGTCTCTACGATTCATGCGGAACGTCTCTACAATTCATCCCACGGTTATGCAATGCCAAATTTATCATGATTCAATGCGCCCTACTGGAATCGAACCAGTCTGAAAGCGAATTATGAGCTCGCTGCCTCCCCAATCGGCCAAAGGCGCTTATTTAAGTTTGAGATTGCTATGAGTTCTTAGCCCTATTACTAATTTTAGCGTTAGGTAGCAACCTCACGACTCGATTTTAGCATGAGTTCACAGAGGAGTGAACCCTCTACAATAGTTTAGCAGATTTTATACTACATAATTTGACACTGAAATAGGGCAGACTAATATTGATTAAGTCTTTTAAAGATTGAGGTACACAGCTTCAATCATTTCACATAAATAGACTATCATTCTTTGGCAATAGCTTCTTGGCAATGAAATTAAATTCCACTGTACTTCTGACGTTGATTTTATTAACCCTAATGTTGGGAGCAGGTTCTGTAAGCGCGTTTTGGGGCTTTACTTTGGGGAGTTCCGCACTTAAGGGTGTAACAACCCCAGATGGTCGTCCTACAACAAAATTCGCCAGCAGTAAGGCAAACAGCGCCCAACATCAAGCGGTAACGTTATTAAGAGAGGAAGAAATCCTCAAAATTGTTAAGTCCCGGATTGAGGGTAAGAGCAAGGCTGCTAAAGCTAAAAAGTCTGATGACGAGGACGAAGAAAATACCAGCAAGCCAAAACCTCAGGAAACACCGACTGAAGTCGAAGAAAAACCCCAAGCCGGATTTCCCATCGCTGCTGAAAGCGAGAAAGTAACAATTTCTGTACAATCTGCTCGCTACTCTGGCGGTGATTTGCTACTTCGCGTGAAAATGCAGAATAAAGGAGCCGATTCCGTGCGCTTTTTATACAGTTTTTTGGATGTCACTGATGACAAAGGACGAACTTTAAGCGCCAGTACCGAAGGCTTGCCAGCAGAATTGCCTGCAAATGGACCGACATTTTCTGGTACAGTGAGTATTCCTACGCCTTTGCTTGATGATGTAAAGCGCATCTCACTTGCCTTGACTGATTATCCCGATCAAAAATTGAAACTGGAAGTGCCAAATATTCCTGTGGAAAGGTAGGGCATTGGGGATTGGGTAATGGGTAATGGGTAATGGGTAATGGGTAATGGGTAATGGGCATTGGGCATTGGGCAATGGGCATTGGGCATTGGGCAATGGGCATTGGGCATTGGGCATTGCGAATTGAGAATCGGATAAATTCTTCCTTGTCTTTTTGTCTCCTTGCCCCATGCCCCATGACGGCAGATGCTCCACTTGGGGAGACCCCAAGACCGCACTGCCTCCCCCATGCCCGATGCCCGATGCCCAATGCCCATTTTGGTCGTAAACAATCAACAACTAACCACTAACAATCGCTAATCTCAAGATTATCTTTCTAAATAGGAGCGTCAGTTGTACACGGGCTTTGGCGGTGATTGGTTTTCCTAGTTTAAGTTTGACAGATGTGGGGCTGCGATTGTTGTCAGTGCTGCTGCTGATAGCCATCAATGCTTTTTTTGTAACAGCCGAGTTTTCGATTGTGACAGTGAGACGATCGCGCATTCAGCAACTAGTCGAAGCTGGTGACATTCAAGCGATCGCTGTGGAAATGTTGCAACGTAGTATAGATAGATTGCTATCTACTACTCAGTTAGGCATTACTTTGTCTAGCTTGGCGTTGGGTTGGATTGGCGAAAGTACAATTGTCGGGTTGGTAGGTTCATGGCTGGAATCATTGCCTTTACCTATGGGGACGAGTGTTTTTATCGCTCATTCCCTATCAATCCCGATCGCCTTTTTCTTAATCGCTTATCTACAAATTACTTTAGGGGAACTATGTCCCAAATCGATAGCCATGCTGTACTCAGAACAGCTAGCGCGGTTTTTGGGACCTTCAGTAAAAGCGATCGTTAGATTTTTCAGCCCCTTTATCTGGATTCTCAACCAATCAACTCGCGCCATCGTGCGATTGTTTGGCATTCAGTATACAGGACAAAGCTGGCTACCACCTGTTACCTCAAAAGAACTGCAACTTATTATCTCTACAGAACAAGAATCTACTGGTTTGCAGCTTTCAGAGCGAGAATTGCTGAATAATGTGTTTGAATTTGGTGATGTAACAGCACAATTGGTGATGGTTCCCCGCACCAGCATTATAGCTTTGCCCAAAGATGCCACCTTCAACAGATTGCTGACTGAAATGGTAGCGACTGGTCACTCTCGCTATCCTGTCATCGGCGAATCTTTAGACGATATTCGCGGCATTATCTATTTTAAAGATTTGGCACAACCTTTAGCTACTAACAAGCTGACATTACAGACACATATCCAGCCTTGGATGCGTCCTGCGCGGTTTGTCCCAGAACATATGCCATTAAGTGAATTATTGCCCCGGATGCAACAAGAGAAACCAGCAATGGCGATCGTCGTGAATGAATTTGGCGGTACTGTGGGACTAGTAACCATTCAAGATGTCATTGCCGAAATTATCGGCGACGCAGACGAAGCCGAAAGTAGCGACGACTTGTTAATCAAGATGTTAGATGAACAGACATATTTGGTGCAAGCGCAAATCAACTTAGAAGACTTTAACGAAGTCTTGCACTTCAATTTGCCTTTAACTAAAAAATATCAGACATTAGGTGGCTTTGTACTCTACCAATTGCAGAAAATTCCCTCTATGGGGGAAACCTTCAATTATAACAATCTAGAGTTTACCGTCATGTCCGTCACCGGACCACGCCTGCACCAAATCCAAGTGCGACGCCTTGAGGAGGAGAGGGGGGGATGAGGGAGAGGGGGGCAGGGGGGGCAGGGGGGGCAGGGGGAGCAGGGGGAGTTAAAATTACCAATGCCCCATGCCCCATGCCCCATGCCCCATGACGGCAGATGCCTCAACGGAGGGAACCTCCGCACGGCACTGCCTCCCCAATGCCCAATGCCCCATGACGGCAGATGCCTCAACGGAGGGAACCTCCGCACGGCACTGCCTCCCCAATGCCCAATTCCCTACTCAACATACAAAGACTGGATCGACGATTCCCAATTCGGCAAAAGCCGCGAGACGCAAGCGGCAAGAATCGCACACTCCGCAAGCTTTATCACCACCGGCGTAGCAAGACCAAGTTAATTCCCACGGTACGCCCAATTTCTTGCCAAGTTGGATAATTTCGGTTTTTTTCAGGTTAATTAGGGGCGATTCAATCGTAATTGCTTGCCCAAGACGCCCTTGTTTTGTTCCTAAACGAAAGACTTGTTGCATCGCTTGGATGTAATCGGGGCGACAATCAGGATATCCAGAATAATCTAAAGCATTAACGCCAATGTAAACGCGATCGCCACCGATAATTTCCGCGTAGGCGAGGGCAAAGCTTAAAAATATTGTATTGCGAGCCGGAACATAAGTGACAGGAATATCTTCTGACATTTGAGCGAATGTACGCTCTTGGGGTAAATCAATCGCGTCGTCTGTAAGTGCCGAACCGCCCCATTGCCGTAAGTCAAATTTTACCACTTGATGTTCTACCACTCCAGCTTGTTGAGCGACTAACAGCGCTGACTGTAACTCTCGTCGGTGTCGCTGCTGGTAATCAAAGGATATGGCGTGACACTCACAACCATCAGCTTTGGCTTGATAGAGAATTGTGGAAGAATCTAATCCTCCAGACAACAGAATTACAGCTTTCATCTGAGTTTTAGTTTTTGATTTGATTTGTCAACATGCCACAAACAGAGGTTGCAAAGTGTCTTTAGCGTGCTCTATACGAAACAAGAGAGTGGCAAGTCGCCTTAAATAAGGGAATTGCATCAATCGAAGCCAAAACGTGGCACGATGACTTAAACAAGCCGCTCTGGGTTTCTGCCGGATTTTGGAGATTATTCAATGAAAATAATTTAAGTGTATAAGCGATCGCAATTTCAAATGAAACTCTTCTTGTTGAAAATCCTCTAAGTAGTATATTTTTTAGGTTTTGTAATTTTACTGACAATAAAGTGAAGAATTTTAACTTGTCTTCAATCAATATTGATCCCGGTAAGTAATTGCCTAAATGCAGAGCGAGAAAGTAACCCTTATTTCTTACTTAATTTTTCAAGTTAATAAAAAGACATATTAGGTTTTGTGTAAAGCGCAAAAAAACTAATCGCTCAAAACTAAATATACAAAACAAACTTAGATTGCGGGAACTCACAACAAACTTTGAAATTCTTCATAAATAGAACCTCTATGTTACCATCTGGATGGTTTTAGACGGCTCATGACTAGCAATCAAGTATAAACGCCAACGCTCGAAGCGTCTTTAGATTTGGTGGTTGAGGAGAAAATAGTAGTGCAAAATAGCATGTCAGTGGCAGAATTGAATCCATATATACAACGAAACCAGCCACGACCGATCCGCATAGGCGTGATTGGGGTGGGTAATATGGGACAACATCACACGCGTGTACTCAGTTCAATGAAAGACGTTGAACTGGTGGGGGTGTCAGATATTAATGTTGAGCGAGGGTTAGAAACCGCCAGTAAATATAAGGTGCGTTTCTTTGAAGATTACTGTGACTTACTGCCTCATGTAGATGCAGTTTGTGTCGCGGTTCCCACCCGCTTGCATTATGCCGTCGGCATCAACTGTCTTTTGGCAGGAATTCATGTTTTGATGGAAAAGCCGATCGCCGCGAGCATTTCTGAGGCAGAATCCTTAGTAAATGCCGCTGCTGAATCTCAATGTATCCTGCAAGTAGGTCACATTGAGCGCTTTAGTCCAGCTTTCCAAGAATTGAGCAAAGTGCTGAAAACAGAGGAAGTGCTGGCTCTAGAAGCTCACCGCATGAATCCTTACTCAGACCGGGCAAACGATGTGTCAGTTGTGTTGGATCTGATGATCCACGACATTGACCTACTTTTAGAATTAGCCGCATCCCCAGTAGTGAAGTTGACGGCTAGTGGTAGTCGCGCCCAAGACTCTGGCTATTTAGATTATGTCACAGCTACCTTGGGGTTTGCTAATGGCATTGTCGCTACCCTCACAGCCAGCAAAATCACTCACCGTAAAATTCGCCGCATTTCTGCTCATTGCAAAAACTCGTTTACAGAAGCAGATTTTCTTAAAAATGAAATTTTGATTCATCGGCACAGTATTGCCAATTCAATGATGGATCATCGACAAGTCTTTTACAAGCAGGATGGTTTAATAGAACAAGTCTACACCAGTAATATTGATAAGCTCGGTGCAGAATTAGAGCATTTTGTCAACTGCGTACATGGTGGCAATCAACCTTCAGTTGGTGGCGAACAAGCGCTAAAAGCTCTCAGATTAGCAAGTTTAATTGAACAAATGGCTTTGGAAGATAAAGTTTGGAATCCATTAGAGTGGCAATCTGAACATTTGGTGCAATCATTGTCTCCTACAGTTTAAAAGGTAAAAGGTAAAAGGTAAAAGATAGAAATAACTTTTACCTTTTACTTTTTTTTGCCTTCGTGTTTTAAGGCGGAAAGTGCAAATTTTATTGCCGCATCAAAATATTTAAACTCTGAAAAAATAAAATTATCAATTATTAATAAATATTAAGTTTAATTTAGCAATTAAACTGTTGTAGTAATTTTAGGAGTTGACTTCATGGGAGATTGGATCAAAAATACGATTGAATCCCTAGGTTACTTGGGAATAGCGGCGCTGATGTTTGTGGAAAATCTCTTTCCCCCAATACCTTCAGAACTAATCATGCCACTGGCGGGATATAGTGCGAATCTACCAGGAGCAAAACTCAACGTTATTGGCGTGTTTTTTGCGGGGCTATGTGGTTCTGTATTGGGAGCATTAGTTTGGTACTACCCAGGCAAATTTTTGGGCGAAGAGCGTTTGAAAGCTTTGGCTGACAAGTATGGCAAGTGGATAACTGTATCTAGCAAAGATATCACTAAGGCAAAACGCTGGTTTGATAGGCAAGGTAGCAAAGCGGTGTTGATTGGTCGCCTTGTGCCGGGAGTCCGCACATTAATTTCTGTGCCCGCAGGAATTAGCAATATGCCGTTGTTGCCTTTCCTATTTTACACAACTTTGGGTAGCGCTGCTTGGGTAGGTTTGCTAACATACTCTGGATACGTGTTGGGTAGTCAGTACGAACTTGTGGACAAGTACCTTGCGCCTGTATCTAAAATCGTGCTTGGGTGTCTTGCTCTGGCATTTATTTTTTGGGTAGTCAAGCGCAAGCGAAAAAACAGGAGAAAATGACAACAAGAGCGCTAATTGTGTAATAGCAAGCGTGAAGAGTGCCAAAAATTCGCCTACATTATCCTAAATAATGTTAACTTTTTTAACGCATTAAGTAATTCTTGGCGTATTTCTGGCGACACCAAACGCAAGCAAAAGTTTCTGCTTGACGCATTTTTGTAAGATGAGCATGATAACTTTTAAAGCTAAGTAAAGACTAGGAGCTTTCATGACAGACCAACCTTCCGCCGCTACTCCAATGAATGCCGCTGCTATCCCCATGAATAGAGTGTCGGCATCTACCCCGCTAAATGCTGCTAATAATGTTCCCAAGCCAGGTATAGGTATGGTTACAGGGAAAGCGATTCTTAGTGTTGATTTAGGTAGAACTTCCACCAAGACTTGTGTAAGTCGCGAACCGAACAATGTGATGTTCGTACCCGCTAACGTCAAGCAAATGACTATGGAACAAGTGCGTGGAGGCGTTTTTGAGGCACGCGCTACTGACCCGTTAATGGATCTGTGGCTGGAATATCAAGGTAATGGCTATGCTGTTGGTCAACTAGCAGCAGATTTTGGAGCAAATCTCGGAGTCGGTCAATCTAAGGTTGAAGATGCACTGGTAAAAGTTTTGGCTTGTGCCGGCTACTTCAAGCTGAAAGATGAAATCTCAGTTATTCTCGGTCTGCCTTTTCTTTCTTTAGAGCAATTTGAAAAAGAAAAAGCACAACTGATCAGTCAGGTAGGTGGTCCCCATGTGATGAACTTCCGAGGGGAATCTGTGAACCTGAATGTTAGCAAGGTTTGGGTAATGCCAGAAGGCTATGGCAGTCTTTTATGGTGTGAAGCTCAACCGAAAAAAGGACCGGGTGTTCCAGATTTTACCAAAGTTTCGGTGGCGATCGTCGATATCGGACATCAAACTATCGATTGTTTAATGGTGGATAACTTCCGTTTCGCTCGCGGTGCTTCTAAGAGCGAAGACTTTGCGATGAGCAAGTTTTATGAAATAGTCGCCAAAGAGATTGAAGGAGCGGATAGTCAGTCTCTAGCGTTAATTTCGGCTGTGAACAAGCCCAAAGGCGATCGCTTTTATCGTCCTAGAGGTTCTAGCAAGCCTACGAATCTCGATGATTTTCTCCCCAACCTGACAGAGCAGTTTTCTCGTCAGATATGCGATCGCGTGCTAGCATGGCTGCCAGAACGTGTTACTGATGTGATTCTCACAGGCGGTGGTGGTGAGTTTTTCTGGGAAGATATGCAACGACTGCTCAAAGAAGCAAAGATTAATGCCCACCTAGCTGCTCCCTCTCGCCAAGCTAACGCTTTGGGGCAGTATATTTATGGAGAAGCACAGATTTCTTCCAGTCGCTCCGCTAGGGCTTAAAACTGATGTTCCAATGGTCAAAAAAGGTAGTAAGATCGGTCACGTTCAATCCAGGGGTCGCTGACGAGAGCTTGTTGGCGCTTGTAGATAGCCATTTGGAAAAAGACCCGGAGAAGACTTTCAGCGACCTCTGTAAAGAAGCCTTATGGCAATCTTTATGTGTACCCGAATCTGTACGACCATCACCAACAACGCCAGAAAAACCGACAGCACCAGCATTTGAAGAACAACAAATCGCTGAACTGCAACGTCAAGTGGCTGACCTTGAGGAACGTTTTTTTGCTAAGGAATCTAATCGTTTGGAGGTTATGGAACGCCAGCTTTTGCAACTTAGTCAACAAGTTGCACAGCTGGCAATCATGGTGAATGAACGACCAATCATTCAACTTCAAACCCAAGCAACATCAGCACCACAAGAGGTAGTAAATCATACTAATTATACTGTTGCTGCAACTCCTCCTCAAGATGTTGACCCTGTAATCAGCCGTCTGAGTCAGTATCTCGATGATTTTTAAAGAGTCATCAGGCTGTTGAGCAGAAAATGCTCTAAATAAACATCCTTAATAGTCATGGCTATTAAGGATTGTTAATTTTTTTAGATAAAAATTATAGTTTTGCGTGGTTACGGGTGGTCAGATTCGGTGACAACTTTTACGAAGTTACCGAATCTTGCGAGAAGTTAGATACAAAAAAACATGTTTGTAGTAAGCACTCTTCGTGCTTAAATACAGCGCTTAAGCGTTGACTACAACATTGTGCTTTCTTTGTAGTGGGAACTTTTAGGAACACATTCACTCACTTTTGTGTCCTAATTGACTAGGGTTAACAGTACTTTTTTATATACTTAATTGTTTTTTTACATAAAAGCATGTATAAATGCTAGAATCCACAGTTGGAAAGTTAGGATACCTCAATGCCAGTTCTAGCTAGCGAAATCAAGTTTGGTACAGACGGCTGGCGGGGCGTGATTGGTGATGAATTCACCTTTGAACGCCTCGCCTTAGTCGCACCAATTGCAGCGCAAGTATTATTTAACACGTATAATTCAACGGTGAATAGCCGGACAATTATTGTCGGTTACGATCGCCGATTTATGGCGGAAGATTTCGCCCGTGCTGTTGCTGATAGTGTCACGAAGATCGGATTTGATGTATTATTAAGCGAAACCTTTGCCCCAACTCCGGCTTTTAGCTGGGCGGCAAAACAACTCAATGCGTTGGGTGCGCTGGTAATTACAGCAAGTCATAATCCGGGAAAATATTTGGGCTTAAAAGTCAAGGGGGCTTTTGGGGGATCGGTACCGCCAGAAGTAACCCATGAGATAGAAGCGCTTTTGTCTCAAGGAGTGCAAACTGCTGCAACTCCAGGCAAAATCGAAATGTTCAACCCTTGGGGCAGTTATTGTCAAGGGCTAGAAGGCAAAGTTGATATTGCCAAGATTCGAGAGGCGATAAATTCAGGTAAACTGACGGTATTCGCCGATGTGATGCATGGAGCTGCATCTGGTGGATTGGCGATGCTGCTAGGGGATCAAGTAAAAGAAATAAATAGCGATCGCGATCCGCTTTTTGGTGGTGGTGCCCCAGAACCGTTACCCAAATACATGAAGCGTCTATTTGAAGTGATGAAGACGCACCGCGAAACTAATCAAGGTTTGACGGTAGGATTAGTATTTGATGGAGATTGCGATCGCATCGCCAGTGTAGATGGTGAAGGTAACTTCCTCAGTTCACAAGTATTAATCCCGATATTAATCGACCACCTAACCTTAAGGCGCGGTTTTAAAGGTGAAATAGTCAAAACTGTTAGTGGTTCTGACTTAATTCCCCGCGTTGCCGCACTGCACAAGTTATCAATATTTGAAACAGCAGTTGGTTACAAATACATCGCCGATCGCATGTTAGTATCGCAAGTATTATTAGGCGGTGAAGAATCAGGCGGAATTGGCTATGGTAGCCACATTCCCGAACGCGATGCACTGCTATCAGCATTGTACGTACTAGAGGCAATTGTTGAATCAAAACTGGATTTAGGCGATTATTATCGTCATTTGCAAGAGCAAGCTGGTTTTGATTCAGCATACGATCGCATTGATTTACCTCTAGCAAGTATGGATGTGCGATCGCGTCTTTTGCAACAATTGGAAAAAGAACCTTTAACAGAAATTGCCGGACTTGCAGTAATTGATTGTCAAACAATTGACGGCTACAAGTTCCGTTTAGCTGATAATAGTTGGTTGATGATTCGTTTTAGCGGAACTGAACCAGTTTTACGCTTATACTGCGAAGCGCCAACACTCGAACAAGTGCATCAAACTTTGGCTTGGGCGAAAGATTGGGCAAATTCCGTTTAACAAAGTGTAGTAGCATAGACATATTTGTCTATGCTTTCACTAATTTAGGACTTACGCACTCCTTCATGGAAAAACGAACCGCGTTCGCCCCTGGCGTCTCCGAAGGAGAAGAAATAAGAGTTTGAGAGGTCTAACAGCGTAAGTCGTACAATTGTTAGTTTAGTTTGCGAACAGGGAATCCTAAAGCAAACACCAGCTTGGGAGTAATTATTATGGAGTTAAACAACTTCAGCCTCAGTATTTCACCAGGAACTGAATTATCTGGAGGTTATGTACAGCTAGAACATAACACCCAGTACAAGGTAGTTTTGGCTAACAAGCGTGCTATGCGTTGTGATGCCAAGCTCGAAATTGATGGCAAGCATGTGGGAACGTGGCGACTTGAAGAGTATGATTCAATTGTGCTAGAACGTCCGGCTCATGATACCGGACGATTCACGTTTTATAAGTTGGGAAGTGCTGAGGCTGCCAAAGCTGGTATTAATAAAGAGGATGCAAATATCGGCTTAGTCAAAGTTACCTTTACTCCAGAACATCAAGTTCAAACACGGACATCACCTGGTTACAGTTCACCTTCTGTAACGAGAGGTTCAATGTCAGAAGGTACAACACGTTCCTTTAGTGCTGGTGGTACGGGATTATCTGGTGAGAGTAAGCAGCAATTCAGCAATGCGACTGCTATTGATTACGATTATTCACAAGCTACTGTAATTCACCTGCGATTAGTAGCAAGAGCTGACGAACCCCGTCCTTTGACACCGTTATCGAATCCAGTACCCCCACCGATTCACTTGTAGAAAAACGACGATGACAAGACTTGTGGTTGCAACCTCAAATCCAGGTAAGTTGCGGGAAATGCAAGCTTACCTGGCTGATTTAGGTTGGGAATTGACCTTAAAACCTGAAGAATTGGAAGTTGAGGAGACAGGGGACACCTTTGCTGCAAACGCTTGTTTAAAAGCCTCTCAGGTGGCTAATTCGACAGGAAATTGGGCGATCGCCGATGACTCTGGTTTGCAAATTGATGCCCTTGGTGGCGCACCCGGAGTGTATTCTGCACGTTATGGCAAAACTGACTCTGAACGCATTGCCAGGGTATTGAGAGAATTGAAGGACGAACCGAATCGACAAGCGCAATTTGTGTGTGCAGTAGCGATCGCAAGTCCAGATGGAGCGATCGCCCCTGGCGATGGCTCCGCCAACGCGCTACAATCTGAAGGTGTTTGTCGTGGCGAAATTCTCTCTTCTCCCCGTGGTAATGGTGGTTTCGGCTACGACCCAATTTTTTATGTTCCAGAAAAACAATTAACCTTTGCGGAGATGACACCAGACTTGAAACGGTCAATTAGTCATCGAGGCAAAGCAATTGAGGCTTTACTTCCGCAACTAAAGAAAGTTAGGAGGCGCGGAGTTATGAGTTATGAGTTATGAGTTATGAGTTATGAGTTATGAGTTAAGAATTAGGAGTTAAGAATTAGGAGTTATGAGTTATGAGTTATGAATTTTAATTTTTAACTCCTACTCCTAACTTCTAACTCCTCACTCCTAACTTCTAAATCCTCACTCCTAACTCCTCACTCCTCACTCCTAACTCTTAATTCCTAACTCCTAACTTTTTTAAACTGCTTCTGTGTTCTTTTCCCCAGTACGAATGCGTACAACTTGCTCAACCGGCGAGATAAAAATCTTACCATCACCGATTTCACCAGTCCGGGCAGCGGCGATAATTTTGTCTACCACCATATCAACTTGGTTGTCTTCTACGACAATTTCCACTTTGAGTTTTTGCAGAAACTCAACTGTGTACTCAGAACCGCGATAGCGTTCGGTTTGACCTTTTTGCCGTCCGAAACCCCGGACTTCCGAAACGGTCATACCAACGATACCAGCGTTGACTAAGGCAATTTTCACTTCATCAAGCTTAAAAGGGCGAATAATCGCTTCTACTTTTTTCATTATTTCCACTCCTTACTTCTAATAGCTTCGTTTATCTATCTAAGCAGATCATCTATCTAACGCTTAAAAAAGCAGCTCTCTTGATTTTTATCCTCAAATTAGCATTTTTTCGGTATTTTTCGTCATAAAAAGGAAAATTGTCCATTTTTGAGCAGTTTTGCGGAGATATTCAACAGAGTAGATTTAAGCTATTTTACCGAGTTTGATGCTCAAAAAACGGACGTACAATTACATACCCAACGCCAAAAGCTGTAAGTATGATTAATAAAATGGCAATGACTAACGACCAAGCACTGAATTGTTTCGGCTCTGGTTCACTATCGGGATAATAGCGTACATCTTCCTCTTCTATGAAAACTGGTTCGGGTATTGGGGGAGAGAAGTCTGAACTGCCGAAACCGTCAGGCACATTTTCTGGGACTGCGGGTGAATAAAGACGAGAAACCTGCTGTTGTGGTACTTGATTTACGGGATGTCTGGTTTGACTTTTTAAATCGCCATTCGCGTGAGGAATTTGGTTATGCTTAGTCGCAGGTGAGGTATGAACCAAATTTTGCAGGTGTGAAAAAGACTGAACAACTTTGGTAATTTCTTGTCGGAGTAGTTGATTTTCCTGCACTAATTGTTTATTTTGGGCGGTGAGTGCATCTAACATTGCCTCTGCTGCTTGCAATTCTCCTGCCAAATCTCGGTATACAGATAGTGGTACAGAGGGAGAATAGGCTTTAGGGTTTGCTGTAGATGTATCACTGGGAATAGAACCTGTGCTTGTTCGCATCGGTAGTTTAGTATCAAAAATGAATGTAATTAGATTATTCGGAACTGCTATCAGAAAGAGTCAGCCCGGAAACTATGCCCAAGAATAATAGAAAAATGCCCACAAGAGCAAAGAATTTTTCTTTACATTTTTTAATGAAGGACATACGCAAAGTGGGGAGGCTGGGGAAGATGAGGGAATTTGTTAATTTTTTAACAATGGGAAAAAATGTCCTACAGGACCTTGCCCTTTGCCTATATCTAAAGCGTGAGATAGTGCAGTAGTAAGGTAATTTTTTGCTTGTTGCACCGCTGCGAACAAGTCTTTTCCCATTGCTAGATTAGCAGCGATCGCCGCCGATAAAGTACAACCAGTACCGTGGGTATTTTCTGTATCAACTTGCAAAGTTGATAAAGTTTCCAGATTTTGCCCATCAAAGTAGATATCAACACCTCGCAAATTCTCTTTCATCCCTCCACCCTTAACTAAAACAGCTTTCGCCCTCAATTCGCGATGAATGATTTGCGCTGCTGCTTTCATCTCATCCAGGGTGTTAATCTCTAAGTTAGTTAAAATCTGTGCTTCATAGCGATTTGGCGTGACAATTATCGCTTTGGGGATGAGAAGATGGCTTATAGTCTGCACGGCATCATCAGAAATCAATTGCGCCCCGGTGCGTGATACCATTACAGGATCGACTACTAAGTTATCGATTTGTAAAGTTTCTACTTCTTGGGCAACAGCGGCAATGATTTCCTGGTTAAGTAACATTCCCGTTTTCGCTGCTTGCACGCCAATATCTTCAACTACGGCGTGAATTTGGGCGATAACAGCTTCTTTTGGCATTGCATCAACCCGTGCCACTCCTACAGTATTCTGTGCTGTAACGCAGGTAATTGCGCTAGTACCGTGGACGCAGTGAAAAGCAAAGGTGCGTAAATCAGCTTGAATTCCTGCACCTCCACCGCTATCTGAACCAGCGATGGTTAATGCAACAGGTGTTTTGGATGTTGTTTGGGTGTTCATAATGCAGGAATTGTAGTAAGCAGTTTAGTGCTTATTTTAAGCACGAAGAGTGCTTACTACGAAAGAAGTTTATAGCTGATTTCAGCTGGCAAAATGTTAAGGGAAACTGTAACTTACTTGTGCTGTCCCAATTATCAGGAAATATTAGCTAATGCCTTACTTGACATCAGTCGGCGAAATTCGTTCTCTTGTTGCCGAATATACCAATAGCCCAACTTTATGGATAGATACAGAAGTAGCTGATTATAAAAGTAAAAAACCGAGATTATCGCTGATTCAGGTATTAGATGATGCCAAAGATATGAGTGGCGATCGCGTTTACCTTTTGGATGTATTAAATCAACCCGATATCGTCGCTGACTTTATTAGCCAAATTATGCTAAATCCTTCTATTGAAAAAGTCTTTCACAATGCTAGCTATGATTTAAAACTTCTTGGTAATAAAAAAGCTAAAAATATTACTTGTACTTTAGAAATGGCAAAAAAAATTCCTTACTATATATTGCCATTATCCAACTATCAACTCAAAACTTTAGCTGTGGAACTTTGTAACTTTAACAATATTGACAAACAAGAACAAAGTAGCAATTGGGGCAAACGACCCCTAAGCGAAGAACAAATAGAATATGCTTATTTGGACTGCATTTATCTTGCTCAAGTTCACAAACGTTTGATAGAATTAAGTCAAGAAATTAGCCCTGACCCAGCAAAAGAAGATTTAATATCACTCGCAGCTAGATATCAGCAGGTTGAGCAAGAATCTAAACTGGTAAATTCCGAGTTTGAACATCTGCAAGAACGAGTTAAACAAGCGATGCAAGCTCATAAGTTATCGGAAACCTCAGATTTTAAACTTACTAGCTACGAACGGGAAACTGTGAAAGTGCCGTTTAGAGAACTGGTAAAGCTAGTACAAACTGAAGGTATTAATTTAGATTTTCCCATTACACTGACGAAGAAACTAAAGACAGATTTAGGAGAAAATATCGAACAATTATCTGTAGATGCAGAAAAAACAACTTCATGGCGATTGACTCCTAAAAGCCAGATGGATGATATTGAGGAGGAATTTTAATTTAGATTCCCGACTTCTCGCTGAAAGTTGGGAATCTGGTTTTTCAGTATAAGCAACAACATGAAACATTGGTACTTGCTACAGAAAATACCATTTTTATGAAAATAATCGTAGAGACGTTCCGGACCGAACGTCTCTACAAAACGTTGAATTTTTGACGTGTATCAGAAAATTATCCCGGAAATATGCAACGTCTAATCCTTAATTAAAGCTATTAAATATGAGGAAAGCCTGTCAATTGACTTTGCACCTCATGGAAAAATTAGTATTATTTTTTAGTTGAAGTAATTAGATTTTGGTACTAATTTCATCCGGGCGTAATAGCGGTTTATAGTAAATTATGATGGGGTTATTTGAGCAAAAGTGGACAGGGGTTGGAAAAGCATTTGCCATCGCTATGCTTAGTGCATTTATCGCAACTGCAATTATTTCCTGTGGTAACAACAAAAGTGTATTGGTAACAGAAATAAAAATGAGTCCTCCAAACCGTCGAATTGGTACAGCATCGAAAGCTGGGGACTTTTATATTCAGGGGCAAAGTCAGCATGTAAAAGGAGACTCACAAGCAGCGATCGCATCTTTTACGCAAGCGATTAACCTTAATCCTAACTATGCCGAAGCTTACAATAGCCGAGGACTTGCTTACTTTGATTTGGGCAATAAACAGGGAGCGATCGCTGATTATAACGAAGCGATTCGTATCAATCCCAACTTTGCCGAACCGTATAATAACCGAGGAAACGCTCGTGCTTCTCAGGGAGACAGCAACAACGCGATCGCCGATTACACCGAAGCGATTCGGATTAATTCTAACTATGCTGAAGCTTACAATAACCGGGGAAATGCTCGTTCAGCCATGAAAGACATAAATGGAGCGATTGATGATTTCGATCAAGCGATTCTCCTTGATTCTAGATATGCCATAGCTTACAATAACCGGGGTAACGCCCGTGCTGCCAACGGAGATCCTCAAGCAGCGATCGCCGATTATAACGAAGCGATTCGCCTCAATCCCAACTTTGCCCCAGCTTACAACAACCGAGGCAACGCCCGCGCTGCAAATAACGACAAACAAGGAGCAAAAGCCGACTTGCAACGCGCTGCAACTATTTTTGAGCGAGAAAACAATCGAGAATTATACCAAGAAGTAATGAACAATCTCAAAGAATTGGGGCAGTAGAAGAAAGAATCATTTAGGAGTATCAATCTTCAAGAACAGGAGTGCGGAGGTTTTCTATTAAAAGTTGAATTTCTGCTGGAGGAGGAGGAGTCAAGCGAGAAACTACCAAAGTCACAGCTAGGTTGATTAACATACCCAAGGTGCCAATTCCTTCTGGAGAAACTCCAAAAAACCAAGGTTCCACACCCGCAAACTTGACGCTGACGATGTAAATTATTGTGAAAATTAAACCGCTCAACATACCAGCGATCGCCCCATAAGAATTGGTGCGCTTGTCGAAAATTCCCAAGAAAATCACTGGAAAGAAGCTAGCAGCCGCCAAACCGAAAGCAAAAGCCACCACCTCACTGACAAATCCTGGCGGATTTACCCCAAAGTAGCCGGCAAGAACAAGGGAAAAACCTACCATGACGCGCCCAACAAACACCCGTTTTTCTTCTGAAGCTGTTGAATCTATCATACGGTAGTAGACATCATGGGCGATAGAACTAGAAATTACTAGTAACAGACCTGATGCCGTAGACAAAGCAGCCGCCAATCCACCAGCTGCTACCAACGCAATCACCCAAGGAGCGAGTTTCGCCACTTCTGGGGTAGAAAGCACAATAATATCTCGGTCAATTTTAATTTCGTTGGTGTCTTTATTTGGAGTTAACTGAAGACGCCCATCCTTATTTTTGTCATCAAAGGCTAGCAGTTCTGTTTTTTCCCATTTTCTCGCCCAGTCTAGCTGCTGCACTTCGGCAAGCGTATGATTGTGCAGAGAATCGATTAAGTTGTAGCGGGCAAACATCGAGAGTGCAGGAGCCGTAGTATAAAGAATAGCAATGAACAACAGCGCCCAACCAGCAGAGTAGCGTGCCGCACGTACACTCGGTACGGTGTAAAATCGGACGATAATATGGGGCAAGCCAGCAGTACCTACCATCAACGCAATCGTGGTGAACAGCACATCGAGCATCGACTTGTTGACAAATGGCTGAGTATACTCAGAAAACCCCAAGTCAACCTGGATTTTATTCAGCTTGTCGGCAACATCACTAAAGGTAAATGCCAGTTGGGGAACAAAATTACCTGTAAGTAACCAGGCGATCGCTATAGCCGGAATTAAGTAAGCAAAAATCAAAACACAGTACTGTGCGACTTGCGTCCAGGTGATGCCTTTCATACCTCCCAGCACCGAAAAAAACCCGACAATCACCATGCCGATAATCACACCTGTATTAATATCTACTTGTAAGAAGCGACTGAAAACAATTCCTACGCCTCGCATTTGTCCAGCAACGTAGGTAAGAGAAATGAAAATTGCTGCAATTACTGCTACCAAACGAGCGACATTCGAGTAATAGCGATCGCCGACGAAATCCGGCACCGTATACTTGCCAAATTTCCGCAAATATGGAGCCAAAAGCAATGCTAACAGCACATATCCACCAGTCCAGCCCATCAGATAAATAGAACCGTCGTAGCCCAAAAAAGAAATCAGTCCTGCCATTGAAATAAACGAGGCTGCGGACATCCAATCAGCAGCAGTCGCTGCACCATTAGCGATTGAAGGTATACCTTGACCGGCAACAAAAAAATCTTTAGTATCTCTGACTCGTGATTGCCAACCTATGTAAATATAGATGATAAAGGAGAGTCCAACTAACAAAATCGTCCAAATTTCAACTGACACAGATTTTCCTCACTTCTTGATATTATACTTGCGGTCTAGCTTATCCATTTGAAAGGCATAAATGAAAATTAATGCCACAAATATCAAAATTGATCCTTGCTGTGCCATCCAAAAACCAAAAGGTACACCAAAAAAGCGGATTGCATTTAATGGTTGAACCAACAAAATACTAAAAACTAAGGAAACCAATGCCCAGACAATTAAAAGATTACGGATTAAAGCAGTATTAGCACGCCAATAAGACCGACGCTGATGTTCATCCATTGTTTTTTCTCGTAAGTGCATCATAAACGAAAATGACATAAATCATCACGCAACAATCATGTCTTGCGTTGCGTAAGAAGATTAGGTCAGATTTTCTCATTGAATAGCAATAATTTCAAATTTTCTTCAGAATTCTTAGTTAATTTGCTGATTGTCTGGCGTTGCTGCTTGAAATGATAGGCGATAAAGCCCAACCTCACATAGAATTGGCATCAAATTCACTACAAAAATTGAAAATATGTTTTACACATACATCAATATTTTCATATTTTTACTACTTTAATAAATCATAATACTCGTATTAATACTTATAAGCAAGGAAATTTTTAATTAGAAAATTGTCTAAAAAAGTTATCAAATATACTAAATATTACAGTGGTAATTATTGTGAACAGCTGCGTAATATGTGTATTCATATACACATAGACAATCACCGTTAAAAAGGTAAATTATGATACTTATTTGTATTTTTTACAGGTTCAGAGTCGGGATAGCTGCAATAAGGCGATCGCCTGAATCAGCACGAATCAAAGCCACAACTACATCAGGTAAAGCTGCTTGCAAGAAAAAGCTTAGATAAATAATGTATCAATTTTGTGTCAAGATGGAAAGGTTGCGACTGTTATTTATTAGTTAATATTTCTTCACGCTTATGGGTGTGGAAATGCCCCTTTTTTAGTTCATTATTTGGTTTACTGCTTTTGCTATAGGCGATCGCCTGCGAATCGCGTCAATATAATTACCATCATCTCCTCAACTCTTTAACAACAATTCCCCAAAAAACGTTTAAGTTTGGCGATTTGCTTATTGGCTTTGGGATATCTGGTGGCGATCGGCTACGATATCTTGGGCTTTAGTTATATTGGACGTACTCTTGCGGCGAAAAAGATAGCTTTTACTAACTTTATAAGTTCTGTTTTTAGCAATACTATCGGTTTTGCTTTAGTCACAGGTAGTGCTATCGGTTATCGATTTTACACAAGTTCGGGAGTTTCGTCTGCGGCAGTATAGCATATCGCGCAGTTTAGTATTTCTTACCTTTGGTAGTAGCCGCAGGGTTACTGGGGTTGTATTAACTAAAGTACGGGAGAAAAATCATCAACAAAATGTAAAGTTTAGCTTTTGTGTGTCAGCTGATTCTGATAACTTAGTTACATAGCTTAATTTACAATGCCTTCAAAGCTTCTTTATTAATTATTTTATTATGGCGCTTATAGTTCAGAAATACGGTGGCAGTTCAGTCGGTTCAGTTGAACGTATTCAAGCTGTGGCACAGCGCGTATACAAAACTGTGAAAGCCGGAAATTCTGTTGTTGTCGTGGTTTCAGCAATGGGTAAAACCACCGATGGACTTGTCAAACTAGCGCACGAAATATCAAAAAATCCCAACCGTCGGGAAATGGATATGCTACTTTCGACAGGTGAGCAAGTATCCATCGCCGTGGTAAGTATGGCATTGGATGAACTCGGACAGCCAGCGATTTCTCTCACCGGGGCGCAAGTAGGAATTGTTACCGAAGCCGAACACACCCGCGCCCGAATTTTGGATATCAAAACCGATCGCCTAAAACGCCACCTCCAAGAAGGCAAAGTAGTTGTTGTAGCCGGATTTCAAGGCATATCCAGCTTGGAAGAATGGGAAATTACAACTTTGGGGCGTGGCGGTTCCGACACTTCAGCAGTAGCTTTGGCAGCAGCATTACGAGCAGATTTTTGTGAAATTTATACAGATGTGCCAGGTATTTTAACTACAGACCCGCGTTTAGTTCCTGAGGCACAGTTGATGGAGGAAATTACCTCAGATGAAATGTTGGAACTTGCCAGCTTAGGCGCAAAAGTGCTGCATCCCCGTGCTGTGGAAATTGCCCGCAATTACGGCGTTCCCCTCGTGGTACGCTCAAGCTGGACAGATCAACCGGGTACTTGGGTAACTTCCCCTAAACCACAAGAGCGATCGCTTCTGAATTTAGAAATTGCCCGTCAGGTCGATAATGTTCAATTCGATACCGAACAAGCAAAAGTAGCTTTATTGCGCGTACCAGATAAACCAGGCGTGGCAGCGCGGTTATTTGGAGAAATTGCCCGTCAAAATGTCGATGTAGACTTGATTATTCAGTCAATACACGAAGGCAATACAAATGACATCGCCTTTACCGTAACAACGCCGATATTGAAGCGTGCGGAAGCCGTAGCAGCAGCGATCGCCCCAGCACTGCGAAGTCAAAATGGTGCATCGACAGAAGCCGAAGTCATGGTACAGCAGCAAATCGCCAAAATCAGCATTTCCGGGGCAGGAATGATTGGGCGTCCCGGCGTCGCGGCTCAAATGTTCATCACGCTAGCGGAAGCTGGCGTTAACATCCAGATGATATCTACTAGCGAAGTGAAAGTAAGTTGCGTAGTTGACACCGCACAATGCGATCGCGCTGTTGCCGCACTTCGGGAGGTGTTTGAGATAGAGGATGAGGAGACAGGGGGACAGGGAGACAAGGAGACAAGGGGACAAGGGGGACTCCTTGGAGGACAAGGAGGACAAGGAAGACAAGGAGGAATTTCTTCCTTATCCTCCCCCTCTCCCTTGTCTCCCTTGTCCCCCCCCTCCCCCCCTCTCCCCCTCCCCCTCTCCCCCCATCCCCCCGTCCGAGGTGTCGCTTTAGACATGAACCAAGCGCGTCTGGCAATTCGTCAACTACCAGATCGTCCGGGGATGGCAGCGAAGTTGTTCGGACTATTAGCGCAGCACAATATTAGTGTAGATATGATTATCCAATCTCAGCGCTGCCGGGTAGTTGATGGTGTTCCCAGACGAGATATAGCCTTCACCGTTGCGAGGATGGATGGAGAAGCGGCAAAGAAAATGCTGCAACAAGCAGCGTCAGAATTTGGCTGGGGTGAAATTGTTTTGGATAATGCGATCGCCAAAGTGAGTATTGTTGGTGCAGGTATGGTGGGACAACCAGGAGTTGCAGCGAAAATGTTTGAGGCGATCGCCCTTCACCAAATTAACATTCAAATGATTGCCACCTCAGAAATTAAAATTAGCTGTGTCGTCGATCAAGAACAAGGTGTTAAAGCTTTGCAAGTTATCCACGCTGCCTTTGGACTTGCAGGAAGCGAAAAATTCGTAGTGCCGGCGTAATTTTAGCAGGGAAATAAATTATCACCAACCGTCGTAGAGACTTTCCGGCGTCACGTCTCTACAAGGTGCAATGTTTTTATTACTATTAATTTAACGGGCATAATATGACACAAAAGCGATAAGATATTCCTAAATATCACACAAATTAAAAAACCGTGGCTGCTGAGAGCTAACCACGGTGGAAAAATGTATTTAATTATCTAATTTCCAATACCTACACTTAATTAATCGCGGCTATTAACGGCAATTAGCAACCGCAAGATAAAGACGAACAAATTGATGTAGGTAAGGTACATCGACAAAGCCGCAGGCAGATATTGCTCATCGCTGTAGGTGCGCGGCAAGATGTAGAAATCAACTACAGATGCACCAACAAATAAAAGCACACCCAGCCCGGAAATGGCAATTTCTAACCAATTTGGCGTGTAAACACCGAACAACGACAACCCGAATTGTGCTAGGCAAACAACCACCAAGGCAATAACGCCTAAACTGATAGTTTTAGTCAAAGCCATGCCGTCTGAGTCAGAGAGATTTGAACCGACTTGACGGGCGGCAATAAAGGTGATACCACAACCAAGGGCTGCTATACCGATTCCTTGAATGCCAACTCCTTCGGTTCTCAAGGCGAGATAAATCAAGCCACTAAGGGTATACCCCGATAGGAGGCTGTAGGTGGCTAGCAAGGGCAGCGCAACGGCTTTGTTGCCTTTTTCAGCAACGTTTTGGGCAACAAAGAACAGAATTAATTCCAGGATAACCGCACCAATTACGGTAGGCATGAATAGTCCGGGGTTGGTACGGATGACTCCCAAACCACCGTAAGCTGCCAGTGCCGTTAAGACCAGTCCACCACCAACGTAGGGAAGGGCATTGGCAATTACATTTGGACCGATGAGCGCTTGATTTTTAGCCTCACGGAAAGCGTTACGAAAATTGCTGGTATTGCTCATATTTCACAACTAATTTTTTAGAAAAACAGTGCTGCTTCCTTCTATTTTGAACCATATCAAGAGAGCTATGTGATTTCACAAATGGGGGAATTCCTCACTTGATTTATATCAAGTCAAAATAGCCGGAAACAGATAGCGGCGCAAAACATATGCGTGTAAATACTGATGCCTAAAGTTAGACCCCTCACAAGTTCAGTATAACGACGATGGTTTATTCAGCCCCATCTAAGGAAAATAATTACAGCTTTGATGAAAATTTACGCAACTCCAATTTTTCAGAAAAAGGAGTTACTAGAAAGGAATTTATATGGTAGCATGTCAGTCCTCTCTGCGGTCTGATGGTATCGAGTTATTGCACTTATACCACCAGAATCCTTCTATTAAACTTCGTAATCAACTTGTACAGTTACATACTGGCTTAGTGCGTAAGATGGCTCATAAATTCAGCCATCAATGTAATGAACCTTATGAAGATTTAGAACAAATCGGTTATTTCGGTTTAATCAGGGCAATTGAGCGATTCGATCCCAGTCAAGGATATGCTTTTAGTTCGTTTGCTGTGCCCTACATTCGTGGAGAAATGCTGCACTTTTTGCGCGATCGCAGTACTCTATTAAAGATACCCCGTCGCTGGCAAGAACTCTACAATGAAGGACAAAAAGTCCGCAAGGAATTATCAATATCTTTAGGTCGTCCTCCGAAAGATTCGGAAATTGCCAACATACTCAAAGTATCTGTCCAAGAATGGCAAGAAACTAAATTAGCGGCTCAAAATCGGCTGCCTTTGAGCTTAGATGCTACCGCAGTTCACTATGTTGATTGCCAAATAACTTTAGGTGAAGCGCTTCCCTGTCCCCGTTCTACGGCTTTTCAACAACTAGAAGAAGAACGCCAACAACTGCAAGGGGCAATAAATATGTTAGAAGAAAAGCCCCGCTTGGCTGTTGAATTAGTCTTTTTAAAAGAACTTTCTCGCAAAGATGCCGCCAAGAAAATCGGCACTAGTCCAATGACAGTAACGCGATATCTCCAAAAGGGAGTTCAGGATTTAATGTGTTTCTTACAACCAGCAATTGCGACTGGATCTTGATGTTTTTATTAGGAAGCAGAGGAGATGAGGGAGATGAGGGAGATGAGGGAGATAGGGGAGATGGGAGAGATGAGTAGAAAAATTATTAAAGACCATAAGGATTTAGAAGTTTATAAAATGGCTTTTGATTCAGCCATGAAGATTTTTGAAATATCTAAACAGTTCCCAATAGAGGAGCGTTACTCACTAACTGATCAGATTCGTAGGTCTGACGCTCGAAGACTCGCTAACGCTTCGCTATCACGTTCAATTTGTGCTAATTTTGCTGAGGGATGGCGTAAAAGAAGATATCAAGCTGCCTTTGTAGCTAAATTGAGTGACTGTGAAGCAGAATCAGCGGAAACTCAAACTTGGATTGAGTTCGCTGTAAAGTGCAAATACATGGATGTTGAAATCGGTCGAGAACTCTATGGTACATACAACCAAGTTTTAAGCGGTTTAGTACACATAATTAACAACCCGTCACCTTGGCTAATTAAGCGTTAACCTCCCCCTCATCTCCCTCATCTCCCTCATCTCCACGCCAGTCGCCTCAACGGAGGGAACCTCCGCACAGCGCTGGCTCCTCATCCCCCCACTTTACTTATCTAGACTTTAAATCTGCGATCGCTCCTTTTGTCATAGCAGCAATGGCTTTATCAGTCGCTTTCGGCAAATGATAATATTTACCTCCTGAAGTATGAGCTAATTCCTTGGCAAAGCCAGTGGAAACAAATTTACTTTCAGTATCAATCATCAATAACTGCATCCCCAAAGCACGCATTCTGGCGGCAATTTCTAATAATTCCGCTTTGATATCCGGCTTTTCTCCAGGTTCTTGAGGTTCCCCTAAAGAACGAGATAAGGGAATATTCCCACGTCCATCAGTTATCGCTACAATCACAACTTGTCCAATATCTCCACTCATTTGAGCATTCAACCCAACCCGCACAGCTTGACTTAAACCATGCGCTAACGGTGAACCACCACCACAAGGTAATCTTTCCAAACGGTTACGCGCTAAGGCAATAGAGCGGGTTGGAGGCAATAATACCTCAGCTTGTTCCCCCCGGAAGGGAATCAACGCCACTTGGTCGCGGTTTTGATAAGCTTCTGTTAAAAGTTGCATTACCGCACCTTTAGCTGACTGCATCCGGTTCAGTGCCATTGACCCAGAAGCATCGACTACAAATATTACCAACGCCCCGGCTTTACGTACCAACCGCTTCGACCGAATATCTGCCTGTTCGACAAATACCCGCTTTTGTGGGGAGTGGGGAGTGGGGGAGAGGGGGGGAGTGGGAGAGGGGGAGAGGGGGGGAGTGGGAGAGGGGGAGGACAAGGAAGAAATTCCCCCTTGTCCCCCATGTCCCCCATGTCCCCCAGTCCCCGTGTCTCCGTGTCTCCCACACCTCTCCCGGCGTGCCTTTTGATACGGTGCAGCGGCTCTCAGGGTGGCATCTACGGCGATGCGTCGCACTTTTCCTTTGGGTATCATCGGCTTAATGTAGCGTCCCCGGTCTTCAGACAGAATTAAGCTGCGACTGCCAGATTTACCCATGCGCTGTGCCATTTGAGCAAAATAAAGCACGCTGGGATCGAGAATTACACCTTCGGGATCAAAGATGAATTCTTCGGGAATGCTGGGTGGTTCTTGTTGTTCTTGTTCTTCTTGTTCGTCTTCTTCCTCTTCTTGTTCGGACTCGTCTTGATTTTCTGGTGGTGGGGGTGGTGGAGGGGGTGGAGGTGGTTGTTGTTCGGGTGGTGTCTGCAACACCGTTGCTCGTGGTACAATTACTAGCTCCACTGCACGGCGTAAATCTTCGGCATTTACTGTGGTGCGTCCATCCAAAGCCGCAGATGCTTTAGCTACGCGCATGGCGAATAATTCGGCGCGATGTCCTTGGACTGCCCCACGAATTGCTTCATCTACGAGGTAGGCGATTTGTTCGTGGGTGATGCTTGTATCTTTGAGCCATTCCCGTGCGAGGAGGATTTGAGTTTTCAGGTTATCGATGTCTTCGTTGTATTGCTGAAGAAATTCTTGGGGAGATTTAGAATAGGCGATCGCTTGTTCTACGGCTTCGACTCTTTGATCTAATCCGAGTACGCCGTCAGCCGAAAGTGCGATCGCTATTCTATCAAGCAAATGTTCTCGCAGCGCTCCTTCTTCTGGGTTATAAGTCGCAATAAACAGCGGTTTGCTCGGATGCTGAAAACTAATACCTTCCCGCTCTATTCGGTTGCGTCCGTCAGATAATACTGTTAAAAGCTGGTTGCTGATTTGGTCATCTAATAAATTAATTTCATCCACATACAGCACACCTCGGTTAGCTGCTGCGAGCAAACCTGGCTGAAATACCGTTTCCCCTTGTTTTACCGACTGTTCCACATCCACAGAACCCAAAAGTCGGTCTTCAGTCACTCCTAGAGGAATTTGCACAAAGGGTGCGGGGATGATTTCGGTTTCTATTGTCTCTTCAGCTTCTGAGCGAAGCTTATCATCCCATTCTTCTGGGCGATTGGGATCGCAATTGCTCAATCCACCTTTAACTATTTCAATCGGTGGAATTAGAGCATGGATAGCACGAGCCATCACAGATTTTGCCGTACCGCGACGACCTGCGATCGCTACTCCTCCTAACTCCGGATCGACCGCAGCTAGCAGCAACGCTAGTTTAATTGCTTCTTGACCGACGACAGCAGTCAGCGGAAAGGCAGTAATTGTAGGCGCAGGCATGATTTGCACATTTTAGCTTGTCTCGGCTTTTAGCATATCAATTTCTGGCACATTTATAATAAGTCTTATCTTGCAAGTTTCTTTTAGGAGCAAAATGTATGAGTATCGCTCAGGCTAAACGCTTCACACTAGATGAATACCACAAACTCGCAGAATTAGGCTTTTTCCATGAAGAGGAGCGAATTGAATTAATCAATGGAGAAATTATTCAAATGGTAGCCAAAGGTAAACCGCACGAAACTTGTTTGCGAAAATTGTGGAAAGAACTCCCAAAATTGGTAGGAGATAGAGCCACTCTACAATCTCAAGCCCCGATTATTATACCACCTCAGAGCGAACCAGAACCGGATTTTGCTCTTCTTAAAAATCGTGATGATGACTATCTTTCTGGTCATCCTCAACCTGCTGATGTCCTTCTGGTAATGGAAGTTTCAGATTCTTCTTTGGATTACGATCAAGATGTAAAAATACCTCTTTATGCTCAAGCTGGTATTTCTGATTATTGGATATTTAATTTATTTGATAATTATCTGGAATGTTACAGTGAACCGTATCAGAATCATCAAGGTAAGTATGGCTATTTGAATAAGCGGATTATCTTACCCAACCAAGTAATAGCGCTGCCTTGTTTTCCTGATTTATCTATTGATTTAGGCAAAGTATTCCCGCCAAAGGTGAGTTTTTCAGGTTTGTGAATGTCAGGCGATCGCGAAGTGACTCCGTAGGAGTATCGCTTTTACAATTATTCACAAATAAGGGTATTGACAGATACTTGAGCCTGTGCAATTCTATATCTAGACAGCATAATATCCGCATTCTAAAGCGCAGATTTTTTTGTATTGTCTCAGCCGCAGGATTCCTAGTTTTCTGCCAAATTTCGGGTCATCCCGTTTGCTGAATATTCAGCCTGATGTCAGGTCAAGTCATTGACATTGATATTCAGTGGGAAGGCAAGATATTTTGATGAATGTTCAGGAAATGGGTTGACTCGGAGTTTGGCAGAAAGCCAGGATTCCTACGGCTGAGACTAGAATAAAAAATGTGCATGTAGAGAGTTTGGTGTCAGGTATTTACTCATAGAGTTATGAATACTTGCACAAAGCTCTGCTATGGCTAGATGCGTAATTTATTGATGCTGTCGAGTAAAAATCATAATTCTTTAGGTAAGAATATGCCTCGACAAACAAGCCCGCAAAAACCATCAATTTCGATTTATTGCGATTTTCAGAATGTCTATTCAATTCAAAAGCTAGTGAGTTTATTGCTGGCTTTTGCTAAATCAAAAGGGCGTTTGATTAGCACCAAATTATATTACAATTCACTTTGTAAGAACCAGGCTTCTGTAAAAGATAATCTTAATAATTTTGGGATTAGCTTGATTGATGTTCCCTGTCCTCTAAAGAACAGTGCTGACAATCAATTGATAGCTGACTGTATTGAGGATATTAACAGTAATCAATCTCCAGACATATTTATTCTTGTATCAGGAGATGGGGACTTTGTAAATTTGGTTCGGATTCTGCAAAAGTTGGGTAAAAAGGTAATAATCTTTGCTCAACAAGGTAATGTAAAACAAAAGCTGAAAGAGCTTGCGGATGAATTTTACTTTGTAGACAAGTTACCTAATTTAGTTAAAGAAAATACTCAGCCTCAAACTACTTGTATTGAGTTTCAGATTCATTACAATGAAGCTATAAAGTACCTGATAAAAGCTGTAAAAACTGCGTTAAGTCAAGGCAAGCAGGCAGGATTTGCTTACATTGACAACTTGATGCGTCAGCTTTGTCCTCACTATCGGGGAGTTTCCTCTATACGTACACCTGATGGAAAGAAATTTTCACGCTTTATTAAGTTTGTTGATGCTGCTGTGAAAGAAGGGAAAGTGCGAATGCAAAATCAGGAGTTGCTTTTAATAGAGTAATATAAATTGGCAGCCTGAAGTTGTTTCCCGGAAATACACTATAGCTTTTATAAACCCAGTTTATTTAAACAACTGGGTTTTTTCAAGTTCATCGGTATTTGCAATTTTACAGCCTTCAATTTTGAACACAATAATACTTGGAAGATTTCCATGCAATTAAGTTCCGCAAACGAAAACGAGATAAAAATGCACCAACTTCTGACATTTCGTGATGAAAAACTTTTACGCAAAGCGTTGACACACCGTTCTTATGTTCATGAAAACCCAGGAGAAGGGGAACATAACGAACGCTTAGAATTTCTCGGTGATGCTTTGCTAAACTTCTTAAGTGGCGAATATCTTTATCGGCATCACCCAGAAAGGGGAGAAGATGAATTAACTCGTCGTCGTTCAGCATTAGTAGATGAAAAGCAATTAGCAAAGTTCGCTATCGAAGTAGGTTTAGACTTCAGGATGCGGTTGGGAAAAGGTGCAATTCGAGATGGAGGCTTTCAAAATCAGAATTTGCTTAGTAGTACTTTTGAAGCAGTTATTGCTGCGTATTATTTAGATAATAATTCAGATATTGAAGCAGTTCGCGCTATTGTTGAGCCGTTATTTGATTCTGTACCTGAAAATATTGTAGTATCTCGCTCAAATGTAGACTCAAAAAATCGTCTTCAGGAATGGGTACAACGCAATGTGACTTCAAATCCCCCTAAATATGAGGCAGTTCAAATAGGTGGTTTGTCTCACGCACCAGAGTATCTCGCCAAAGTGTTTGTGAATGAAAAAGAGTTTGGACAAGGTAAAGGACGCAATAAAAAAGATGCTGAAAAAGCTGCTGCTGAAGATGCGCTAGCTAAGTTGAAAAAACAAGGTTTGTTGTTAAGTTGAATTATGATTTGACTTGCAAAGGCAAAATAACAGTAAAAGTAGAACCAACTCCTACTTGTGAATGTAGCTTAATTTCGCCTTGCAATAGTTTCACCAGTCGCGAAACGATCGCTAACCCCAAACCAGTGCTTTCAGGAAGGTAAGATTTATCGCTCAAAGCTACGCGAAAATAAGACTCAAATATCTGGGTTTGGTCTTCTTCAAGAATACCAATTCCGGTATCTGTGATTGCGATCGCCCATTTATCATTCTCCCACATTTGACAGGTTATCTTAATCTTGCCTGTCTCTGTGTAGCGAATCGCATTACTTACCAGATTTGTGACAATTTGCTGTAATCGTAACGAATCTGTTACAACTTCATGAGGAGCGCGATCGCAATCTACCTCCATGTGTAAATTTTTATTACGCGCTAAAGGCTCTAACATTTCACATACATCGTTAATTAATTTATCGACATTGATAGATGCTGGGTGCAATTTCATTTGTCCAGCTTCATAACGAGAAAGTTCTAGTGCATCATTAATTAAGTGTAGTAATTTTCTCCCACTAGTTAACACACGTTCAATGTGATCTAAATTATTAACATTATCTTTTACCTCTGTCTTTTGTCGTTGTAAACGCAAAAACAAATCCGAGTAGCCTATAATTGAAGTCAGAGGAGTTTTTAATTCATGCGCTAAATGTGACAAATTGTCTTGATTTGCGCGAACTAAGCGACTCAGTTCTTGATTGTTGAGAGTTAACTGATTTTGCAGTTGCTCTAGTTCTGATAATCGCTGTTCGGTATAGCTTTGAAAACAGCGACCGATCGCTTCATCTAATACTATATTAATTAACCGCACTGTCCGCATTACTTCTGATGTTGATGCTTGCAGTAATTGTGGCTCTAAAATCGAAAATATTACCTGACGCAGTATCCTATATTCTCGTGCAATTTCCGCAGCACTAAAGCCTTGTTCTGCTCTCAGACTACCATGATGCAAACTCGCATCAACTATTGGCTGAATTTCACTATTTTGAGATTCCGAAAGTACAGTTGCTAACGCCGAGAGGACATGACCGATATGATTTTCTATCCCTTTTCGAGATAAGTCGTTAGCACTTTCAATCTTGTTGTCTTGGCGAACGGCTTCCACCCAGTTTACTATAATCGTGTCTGTTTTTTCAAGCAAAAATTCACTCAAATCCATTATGGTAGCTTCGGCAAAGAATAAATGAATAAGCTGATAAATACTTATATATAATTATTTTAGCGATCGCCCTCTTGACTTTTTAGCATTTTTTGGATAATTCATCTGTCCCAAGACATAATATTCTCATTTATCTTGTTTATTTTATATCGGAATTAGAGAAAATATTTCATTAAAAAATCTTAATATAAATATATTTACCAACTAACCATGTTAAACTCTCTATTAAACTTGAGTAAGTCAGCTTAATCTAGCAAATTTCATTACCATTACAGTTTAGGTGTGAGATGCTAGAGCGGAGGAACCACATTTTGGGGCGTATTTTATAGAAAGTTAAGAGTGAGGAGTGAAGAGTGAGGAGTTTTGAACTCAGAACTCATAACTATAACTCATAACTCATAACTCATAACTCATAACTTTCTTAAGAAGGGCATTTCTCAGCCCTAGCCCGTCAGCTAACTTCGTAGGCATTGAGAAGAGACTGAAGAGGCAATCAACATTATGTATAATGTTATGACCTCATCAGTATCCAAGGCTGGTGCTGCTCAGATTTTTTGTACCTGTACTTAAATCTGTTGAGGTTGGAATGATATTTCAATTAAATTTGGCTGCTATTGTAGCAGTTGCAGGACAGGCTGTTTGGAAACAGGCAAAACCTGTGATTCTCAAAGATGTAATTCTATTACCTATCCTTGGGTTTTTGGGGATAATCTTATTGTGGTGGGTTATCGCCCTTGCCAACCATGAATTGATGCCCACCCCCCCAGAGGCATTAGCAGCGAATATGGACTATATTTTAAATCCTTTTTACCAACGCGGACCGGGCAACTTAGGAATAGGTTGGTTATTGCTAGCAAGTCTGCGTCGGGTAATACTTGGCTTTTTATTAGGTGCGGTAGTGGCAATTCCTCTGGGTTTTCTGATTGGCATGTCCAAATCGGCAATGTTAGCTTTTAATCCGATAATTCAGATTTTTAAACCCGTATCGCCTCTAGCTTGGTTGCCTATAGCCTTAGCCATATTCAACTTAGCAGATCCGTCAGCTATTTTTGTTATTTTCATAACTTCATTATGGCCCACAATTATTAACACCGCTTTAGGAGTTTCTAGCGTTTCTCAAGATTATTTAGACGTAGCGCGGGTGTTAGAAATGCCTCGTTGGAGACGGATTACAAAAATTATCTTGCCCGCCAGTTTGCCGTATATTTTTACAGGTTTGCGAATTAGTTTAGGGATTGCTTGGCTAGTAATTGTTGCTGTAGAAATGCTCACAGGTGGTATTGGTATCGGCTTTTTTGTCTGGGATGAATGGAGCCGTTTAAATTTGAGTTCAGTATTTTTAGCCGTGTTCGTAATTGGCATAACTGGGCTACTACTTGACTTCGCCGTGGGCAAAATTCAACAATTAGTAACTCGCCGCCCAACAACTTCAAATTAGAAAATGGGTAATGGGTAATAGGTAATGGGGAATGGGTAATGGGGAATTTTTGCACTCATTAATTACCAATGCCCAATTACCAATGCCCTATGCCCAATGACGGCAGGTGCTTCAAGTCGGCAGAGCCGCCCAACGCACTGCCTCCCCTATGCCCAATGCCCAATTACCAATCATCGGTGAAAATGACGTATGAGTAACACCGACAATAACAACTTGACTCGACGAGACTTTATATTAGGAATGGGAGCAACGACAGCGGGACTGGTGCTGTCATCGTGTGCAATTTCAGGCGATCGCTCTGCCAAAGGATTGACTGAAGAAGCTTTAGCTATTAAACCAATAGTTAGATCCCAAGACTTAGAAAAACCGGATATCACGGTTGGTTATGTTCCCGTTAATGATTGTGCGCCATTTGCGATCGCCTGGAAAAAAGGCTTCTTCCGCAAGTATGGCTTGAACGTCAAACTCAACCGCGAAGCTAGTTGGGCAACCTCCCGCGACGGTCTAATTTTTGGTCGCCTTGATGCCTCACCCGTAGTATCCGGTGCCGTCACCAACGCCAGAATCGGTGCAGAAGGCGCACGCCACGCCCCTCTGTGTGCGGCAATGACCATTCATCACCACGGCAACGCCATGACCATGAACAAAGCCATGTGGGATTTTGGGCTGCGTCCGTGGTACGAGTACAACGGCGATTTAGAAGCATTTGGCAAACAGTTTCGGGCATACTTTGACAGCCAACCGCCAGAAGGCAAAGTTTGGGCAGTAGTTCTGAGTTCCTCTATTTACGAATATTTTGTGCGTTACGTATCCGCTGCCGCAGGTGTCGATCCGCTCAAGGAGTTTCGCGTCATCATTGTTCCACCTCCGCAGATGGTGACAAATGTGCGAATTGGCGCAATGCAAGCTTACATGGTTGCGGAACCTTGGAATACACGAGCAATTACTGGTAACGAAGGTGTCGGCTTTACCTTTGCTCAAGGCAAAGAAGTTTGGCTGGGACACCCAGATCGACTGTTGGGGGTGATGCAATCTTTCATCGACAAATACCCAAAAACCTATCGTTCTCTGGTGAAAGCGATGATTGAAGCTTGCCAATATTGCAGCAAACCGGAAAACCGCCAAGAAGTTGCCGAACTGATTACAGATCGCTCGTTTACAGGTGCAAAACCGAAAAAGAAAGGTGCGGCGATCGCTAAATTTACAGGTCCGGCAATTCTCGGCAACTATAACTATGGCGGATTTGATGGCAAAGACCGTACCATCAAAGCTGCCGACACCACCATTTTTTATGATATTCCAGACAACCTTCCCAAACAGCCTGGAGAACACTCGACATTCTTATGGCGATCCAGAAGTGTTTGGTTAATGACACAAGCAGCACGTTGGGGACAAATTAAGGAATTTCCCAAAAATGCTGATAAACTGGCTCAACAAGGCTGGAGAGCTGATTTATATCGGGAAATAGCCGCAGAAATGGGTATCGATAGTCCCAAGGATGATTACAAAGTGGAACCTCCATCCGTATTCATCGACAAAAAAGGCTTTGACCCTAGCGATCCTGTGGGCTATCTCAATAGTTTTGAGATTAGGGCAAATGCACCTACCCGTTTTTATATGAGTTAAAAAATCACTCTTCATCAGAATTATTTCAGGAGTTTCTCAAGATGAAATCTACCTCTTTTTCTGAGGATAACTACAATATCGCCACGCCTGACACTGGATTTTTAGAAATTGAAAATTTAGTCAAAGCTTATCCCACACCAGAAGGTAAAAAATTTGTCGTTCTAGATAATGTGAATCTCAGTATTGGCGAAAACGAATATGTTTCTATAATTGGTCACTCTGGTTGTGGTAAATCAACACTAATAAAAATAGTAGCTGGTTTAGAAAAAGCAACTTCCGGCTCAGTCCGGCTTGATGGTAAACAAATTAACAAGCCGGGAGCGGAAAGAATGATGGTGTTTCAAAACTACTCGTTACTACCTTGGTTAACGGTGCGAGAAAACATCCGTTTAGCTGTGGATGAAGTGTTAAAAAATGCATCTCGTCCTGAGAAAATTAGCATTGTTAACGAGCATCTGGCAATGGTAAATTTAACAGCAGCGGCTGACAAATATCCTGATGAAATTTCTGGAGGTATGAAACAGCGTGTTGGTATTGCCAGAGCGATCGCCATTCGTCCGAAAATGTTGCTTATGGATGAACCTTTTGGAGCGTTAGATGCTTTAACTCGTGGAAAATTGCAGCGTCAGGTATTAGATATCTGGGAAAACCACAGACAAGCGGTAATGATGATTACTCATGATGTAGATGAAGCGATTTATATGAGCGATCGCATTGTCTTAATGACCAACGGTCCTGCGGCTAATATCGGGGAAATATTAAAAGTTCCTTTTGAACATCCACGCGATCGTGCAGCCATGCGAAACTCAAAAGAATACTTTGAACTTCGCAACCACGCACTAAACTTCTTAGATCGCTATTTTACTCAAGACGAGTAAAATACACTATCATTTATCGTAGTGGGTAGCCTAATTCAAATTCACCAAACCTAGATTTGAAGCGGAGGAACCATCTTGTGGGGCGTATCTCATATCAAGTGAAGAGTTATGAGTTAAGAGTGAGTAATTTTTACTATTTAATTCGTAATTCTTAGAGAAAGACACCTTCCAGTCTTAGCCCGTCAGCTAACTCCGTCGGCAATGGAAGGAACCCCCAAAACTTTGGCTTTTATAGCAGTTGTTATTGGGGTTTCCTTAAACATAAAGATGAATAACAAAGGATGAAAGATATAAAAATCTACCTCTTAAGTTGTAGTTCATCCTTTACACTTCAGCCTTTAGTTACCCTGCTTCTCGTTCATCGTTCATTTTAGTAGAGAGAAGTTAAAACTGTGAAAATCAAGCCAATGTTAGTTCGTTTGCAAAGCGCAATAGGTCGTGATGACTTAATTGAGCAAATGGTATTGCTATCACCAAAAACATCTTGTACTGAAAAAGCTCAACCAGCAAAATCAATTAACTTAATCGTTGGCTACAACAGTTCTCCCAACAGCCATACCGCGCTAGATATTGCTTTTTGGATTGCCCATCAAACACGTTTAGCCACTAACGTACAAGTTATAGTTCAAGCTGTTTATGTAGTAGAAGAAAATCAAAAAAATCAGTATTTAGATGTCTTTCATTCCGAAATAGACGAGCCTTCTTTGGCATGTCCGGTTAACTATGCATCCAAGTCTACTACATCCGTCTTATCTGAACCTCAACTCACATCAAACGCACTTTCTTTAGAAACGAAATTGACAGACAACCTCACACAAGCAGACCGAATTCTTTGGCAAGCACGCAGTTTGGCTGAAGAATGGCAGGGTTCTTTCAAAGCTCATTTGCGGTTTGGTTGCGTTGCTGAAGAACTTCAAAAAGTAGTTAAATTAGAAGCTGCTGATATCCTGTTTCTGGGTTGTAAGTCTATAAATCATCCGATTATCCAGACACTAGATTCTGATTTTCCCTGCGTTGTTCTGGGTATTCCCAATTCTATAAACATTTAATTCAAATGTTCGATTAACAGTAGAGACGTTCCGTTGGAACGTCTCTTTCGATAAATTAGGCATTTCATAACTTCAAAAAGCCACCTATAATCATACCGTTTCTGCAAATGTTCGCACGAAATCATCCCTCCTTGCCTCCCAATGCATCCGGGGGTATAGGATATGAAAAGTCGCACAGATACAGAATTGGTTAATGGTGGTTTTTTTATCTTAACAAGTTGAAAAAAGACTTAACAAAACTTTTCTCGGAAAAAATCTTTACAAAAATTATATTTTTATTAATTATTTTAACGTCCAAACAGATATATTTCTCTCTTTAGGGAGATGCTATCACCTATTTAATTTACGAATTTTAACTAACAGAATTATATATAAATCATAGTGTAAATATTATAAATATCTTAGTAAAATGTGTGCTAGAACACTAAAAGAAAAAGAGATTCAAAACCCAAAATAAATTAAGGGATTAAAGGTATGAAGCCGCAGGAAGAATACATTGCTCATTATAATTCCGAACCAGGGCAAGCATCGTCAATCCAAGATATTAACAAATCTCAATTTAATAATCTCAGCGAAATTAATAGCTTAGATAAAGTTAGAGATATTCTTTTTGGTAATCAGATGCGGGAAGTTGAAAGAAAATTTGCCCGCTTAGAAGAACGTCTGATTAAAGAGTGTACTAACTTACGAGATGAAAATAGAAAACGTTTAGACTCCTTAGAAAGCTATTTTAAAACGTAAGGATTCAGGTCAGGGGTATTGACAAGTGTGACATCTCAGGCGGAATATCACAATTATGGAAAAAGACCTGCCTGTGAAACTAGACCGTGAAACGCTTCTCCAGTTGGCTCCGGAAGAA
>JAESGF010000190.1_pt1 | contig 40923 bp, 28 predicted proteins | sample 9269621 | NCBI WGS metagenome assembly JAESGF01 (sample SAMN14515066, study PRJNA621663) | algae metagenome | isolation source: Tolypothrix carrinoi HA7290-LM1 and co-occurring heterotrophs from dry rock... | place: USA: Makauwahi cave, Kauai, Hawaii | collected 2011-01-06
CTGCTCGACACCCCAAGGTACGAACTTTAACGCTTAGAGATAACAGCTACTCTTGCTTAAGGAGTGGTCTGGGGGAGTCCGTATTGCTACGACTTGTTACGGTCTATGGCGTTTAGATTACTCCCCTATACACCATAGTGGCGCTGGCTTGGTCAACTGGCATTAATATAACTTCATTAATATTGACATGAGTTGGTCGGGTGACGCAGAAAAATATCACGTCAGCGACATCATCTGGTGTCAGGGGAGTTACTCCTTGGTAAACTTGTTGAGCGCGATCGCTATCCCCATGAAAGCGTACTTGACTAAATTCGCTTTCTACCATACCCGGATCGACAGAAGTTACACGTATCGGAGTTCCCAAAAGGTCTTGTTTTAAACCTTCAGAAATTGCTTTGACTGCGGCTTTAGTGCCACAATATACATTACCTTTGGGATAAGTTTGATGTCCGGCAATCGAACCAATATTTACCACATGACCGCGATTTCGCTTCACCATTCCTGGGACAATATAGCGGGTGAGGTAAAGTAAACCTTTGATGTTGGTATCAATCATTTCATCCCAGTCTTGAGTGTCACCTTCGTGAAGTTTGTCTAAACCGCGACTCAAACCGGCATTGTTAATTAAAATGTCGATGTCTGACCACTCTGGGGGTAGGTTAGAGATAGCCGATTCTACAGCAGAGCGATCGCGCACATCTAACTGTAGTAAATGAATATCAGCACTCTTATTATCTAGTTTTGCAGCTAGCTGCTGCAAACGTTCTAGCCGACGCGCTGCTAAAATCAATTTTGCACCCGAAAGCGCAAAAATTCTCGCACAAGCTGCACCAATACCACTGCTTGCACCTGTAATTAAAACAATCTGATTTTGAATCATTATTGGATAGTGGATAGTGGGTATGGGGCATCGGGCATCGGGCATCGGGCATCGGGCATCGGGCATCGGGACTGGGGACTAGGGACTAGGGACTAGAAAAAGAATTATTACCGATGCCCATTGCCCATTGCCCATTGCCCAATGCCCGTTGCCCAATGCCCATTGCCCAATGCCCATTGCCCATTCACAACCAACAACCAACTACTTATTTCACAACCTGCAAACGCTGAGTTACCATTGTCATGCCTTCTCCCCGTAAAATGACGGCAGAAAGCCATTGATTACCAGGGGTGGATGGTGCCCGTCCAACTTTAAAAAGTCCACCTGTTGTCAGCAATTCTAAATCTACGGATGTGGGAGAAAGATATTTTTCTGGTTGAATCGGTTCTTCTAAAGCGGCGCCTAAAATAAAATCTTCACCAAGCGGTTCAGTAACGATCGCATCAAAATTATATTGCTGTCCGACTCGCACTTGCTGTGGTAAATTAATGTTAATTCGCGGTGGTTTAGCACCAGAGCTAAGTTGAGTGCGTTCGGTCAAAATGTCTTGACGGACGATTTGCGTACCAGAAATGCGCTGACGAGATGTAATTGTCGCATTTAGAGCTAAGTTATTACTATTGGCAGAGGGTGAGCCGGTTATATTAGTCACCGTTTCGGCGATAATGGCATTACCTTCTGATTTCCAAGATTGCAGTTGTGTAGTGTATTTTAATTGTGGATACCGCTGCCACAGTCCAACCAAGGCTTTTTGCATATTGGCGTGAGTTAAGCCATCCCCAGTAGTAAAATTGGGGCTGTAAAATTGCATAACTTTTGTCACATTGCCTTGACTTGCTGCTGTATCAATTTGCGTCAATAAATTTTTCAGCGCTGGAGGTGCGGTGTCTGGGGTACTGGCTTGAGCGCATTTCCAACCGGATAATAAACCAAGTGTCAGTAAAAACAAAATTAGCCAGTTTGAGGCTAAAAGTTTTCTTTGGCGTTTAAGTAGTAAGACAATTAGGTTAGGCATTGTTGATAGGTTCAGGATTTAGCTACAGAAGGCTCGTAAATTGTTTTATCTTAGTTAAGCTTGAAAGCACAACGGTAGAGGGTTGATGGTTAACGCACCGATACGATTATTAATAGCTGCTAGCGGAACTGGTGGACATTTATTTCCGGCGATCGCACTTGCTGAACAATTGCCAGATTATCAAATTGAGTGGCTTGGTGTCCCGAATCGGCTAGAACGATCGCTTGTTCCCAAGCAGTACCCCTTGAATACTATTGCAGTTGAGGGATTTCAGCAAGGGTTGGGATTTTCATCTTTACGGATTTTGGGTAAACTCGTCGCTTCGATTCTCCAAGTAAGAAAACTTCTGAAAAAAGGTAATTTTCAAGGTGTCTTTACTACGGGTGGTTATATCGCAGGTCCTGCCGTAATTGCAGCGCGATCGCTTGGTTTACCTGTGATTCTCCATGAGTCTAACGCCTTACCTGGTAAAGTAACACGCTTTTTTGGTCCTTGGTGTGATGCTGTAGCGGTGGGATTTGAAGTTGCGGCTAAATATCTACCTCGTGCCAAAACTATTTATACAAATACTCCAGTGCGATCGCCATTTTTGAATTCGGGAATTGTCCCCCTAGATTTACCGATTCCGGAGAATGTTCCTTTAATTGTCGTCTTTGGTGGTAGCCAAGGTGCAGTCGCTATTAATAAGTTGGTGCGTGAATGCGTTACAGCTTGGTTTGATGCTGGTGCTTGGGTTGTCCATTTGACCGGAGATAATGACCCAGAAGCCGATAAGTTACAGCATCCGCAATATATTGTGTTACCGTTTTATGACAATATGGCGGGATTGTTAAAACGCGCTAATTTAGCAATTAGTCGTTCTGGTGCGGGAAGCTTGACAGAATTGGCAGTGTGTGGAGTACCGTCGATTTTGATTCCTTATCCATTTGCGGCAGAAGATCATCAAACTTACAATGCCGAAGTATTTACCTCAGTCGGTGCAGCGATCGCATTCAAGCAATCTGAGTTAACTGCTGAGGTATTGCAAAGTAAAGTTTTGTATTTGTTGCAGTCACCGGAATTGGCAAAAATGGCTTCAAAAAGCAAAGCGATCGCAGTTCCCGACAGTGCGGAAAAATTAGCGCAGTTAGTGCGTGAAGTTGTAGAAATTTCAGAAGGCAGAAGGCAGAGGGCAGAGGGCAGAAGGAACCCACCCTTAAAAGTGTGGGATTGAAGCAAGGACACCGTTTTTCCTCGCGCTCCTTTTCTCGAAAAACATCTTTTTTTTAAATGGGCTTTAAACCCATAACTAAAGTTTTTTTTTAGAGGGCAGGAGACAGAATGCCTTCAGCATAGCTGCCTCCTGCCCTCTGCCTTTCTTTGTAAGCACAAAGAGTGCTTTATAAAGTACTTACTACGTAGAGGTGCCAAGAAGCTCTGCTTCTTGTCGCCAGACATCGCCTAAATCGCCAATTGGTATGATTATCTTCTGCGCTTTGTAGTCTGCTTCAAGATTGTTGTGCTGCTTGCCTAACTGCTTCAATATCAATATCTAGCTGTTCGGCTATTTGTTCGACAGTCACACCTGCTTTCAACAGTAGTGGAACAGCAGCTAACTTACCTTCTTCGCGACCTTCTTCTAGTGCTTCTTGGTAAACTCTAGTTTGTTTTAATGCGCTTAATTTTAGCATATTTTCTACCTCTTGGCGACTCAACAGGGGAAATTTGTAAACTATAATCGTCTCGATTAAATCTATTATTGCTTGGCTGGTAATGGTGTCTGTTATTTCTTGCCTTGTTTGGTCGATGAGTTGTTTAGCACGATTCACAGCGGTTTGTTCTGGTTCTACTACTAATTTAACAACGCTAACGCCTAAAGACTCGTTTGATTCTAGTTCATCGAGATAAACGCGCTGTACTTTGTGACTTTCGAGCAAAACCTGATAAAGTCTGGTTTCATCAGGTTCTAAGCTGCGTCTGGGGTAGATGATAACAGCGTACCAGTCAACGGTAGCTGGATTCTGGTCTAAAAACAGAAAAAGTTCTGCAAATACCCGATGATAGAGAAACTCATCTTTTTGAAACTGTACTTCACAGAAATATATAGTTTTGTCAGCACTATTTTCAGGTGGTAGAAATACTCCATCAATTCGGAAAGCAGTTTGTTTGATTTCGACCGAGCGGAACTGATAACCTTGAGTATTGGTAGGCGATCGCCCAATCAAATCAAAGAATATACTGGGAAATTCGGCAAATAATTCATAAAAAATGCTGTCAGTCTTCACTGTTGCGGTAATTAGGCTATAAAGTTGATTTGACGTGCAGCGTAGTTCATACCAATTTTATGTGAGGCTGCACATTATGCCCTCAGGCTGGAAGCCTGGGGCTACACGAACGAAGCCCACCTTCGTGGGCTAAATTAGGCGCATCTTCATATAAAAACGGTATCATACCATTTGAGATTTTTATTTTGCGGAAAGGTTGGATGTATAAACGAGGAAATTGAAATAAATAATAGCTGAAAATGTGCCTTTGTTGCTAGAACAAGGATAATACTGCAAATTAACTAGAAGTAAAAATTATGAACATCCAACTAAAACCCGAACAAGAGAAATTAATTCAAGCACAAATCGCAACTGGCAGATATACTTCGGCTGAGGAAGTAGTTGATATAGCGTTTCGATTATTTGATAAATTGCATTCTGACTATACAGATTGGATAGAAGAAACTCGTCAGAAAGTTGATGTTGCTATTGTAGAACTTGAACGCGGCGAAGGTTTGGATGGTGAGACTGTAGTAATGGAGATACTCGAAAGATTCCGTTATGCGCGATCGGCACAAGAATGAGTATTTATATTCATATCTTGCACCAGTTACATTGTAAACTAGAGAAAGAACCAAGTCAGCCAGCCAGCCAGGGACTGTAAGTCCCTGTCTAATAGGTAAAGTCCTCTGAAGAGGACTATTAGAGTATTCAAGTTTTATGTCAAATTAGTTATTTAAAAATCTGCGTACAAAGCTTTACACGTATAGGTGCAAGATATAAGGGAAAAGTTGGAAGCAAGTTAGGCGATCGCTGTTAGCAAATCAAAAACAAAAACTCCGCGTACCTTTGCGCTTACCTTTGCGTCCCTCTGCGTTTAAATCATCTAGACCGCAACAACTGCACAAACGTATCACTCACAGTATGATCCTTCGTGTTGGCAGCGTATTGAATCAACTCTTCCCGCAGAGCTTTAGCTTTATCCAAATGAAGTAAGGTTGCTAACAAAAAGTATACACCCCGAAAGCGCGGATCGCTCATGTGGTCAATCAGGCGTTGTTCTGCTGCGTCACCATCGCCGAGAAAAGTTTGTACTAAGAAGAAGTCCATAATTTTATCATGGCGGAAATAGCATTCTTTCTTAGCTTCTCCTTTTTCATCTTGCCACTGACGGCTGACAACCATTTTATATTTCTCATCTTCCATCGAGTGTAATTCTTGATAGAAAAGCTCACCCGATAAAGCCTTTTCATCATTCAGCCGCATTTGGTAGACAGCTTCGGAGAATTTTTTCAAGGGAAATTCATGCTTCCATTCTTGCAAGTATTCTGCTGCCATTTCTTTATATTGCTGTTCTTGCAAGCGAAACAAATCAGGTTGCTTGCCTTGTGATAACATTTGAGCAACCAAAGTTAAATCCATCGGGTTGGAAAGAGTTCGTTGTGCTGCTTCTAATTCTTCGCGAGATTGCTGTTGGTTGAAGGCTTTTGTCAAGTAGTTTTTGCAAGCTTGCTCGTAAGCAGTACCTTGAATTTTCGCATCTTTGGGTAGTCGTGGCTGTCGGGAAATCAAAAATTCCTCAATTTGCTGACGTTCTAAAGGTTGCAAGTAATACATCTTTGCCGTTGAGGGGGGTATCCACTCTAGCGGCTGGGTAGTCATGATGATGTTACCGCGAAAATAGCTCTCGACAAACTGGGTAATTTTTGCTCGTGTGTCTGCTGTAACTTCGTTAAGTCCATCGATGCAAATATCTATCGCACCGCTGTAAATCAGGTTTTTCAGAAATTCCGCATCTTGTGCTTGTCCGTGCAGCTTTGCCTGAATAGCCTCAATTACACCTTTATCGCACTTGTGCGCCGGCAGATAAACGACAATAGCTTGAGAAGATTTTACCAGATAACGGAGAAACATCGACTTTCCTAAACCAGAATCGCCTTCTAAGACGATTTGCCCTTTGATGCTGGGTAGTTCGTGGGTAATTTCTCGGATTTCTCCTGTCATGGGAACTTTCACCCTAGATTGGGGAAAGTATGCTTGGGAATTAAAATTGCTTAATCCTGCATCTGCTAGGAGGGAAAACTTAAATGGTTCAAATAATTTGCGACGCAAAAAGGGAACCCAAGCGAGGAGAAAGCCGACGTAACCGACACCGAGAATGCGACGTACCCAAGGGTTCCAGAAGAAGATAGCTTGAACTTGGGGAAATTTAGGGTAGGCAAAGATAAGCGCAAGCCAAAAGGCAGCATGAATAATAAAGGTGTTTTTGGCAGCGAAGAACCACTTCCAACCTTCGAGATTATTAATCACCGACTGCACCGTATCCGCTTCGTTATGTCCGCCTTTTTTCAGGTTATTGTGGTGATCTGACAGTAACTTAATATCTTGTGCTTTCCATGAGACTTTTTTGCTAGCAACAACATAGCCTATTTGCTTTGCTAAGTCGTCTTGTAATCGCTTCAGCTTCTGAGTGTTACTGGTTTCCCAGGCTTTTTTAAAGACATTCAGGGTTTTAACGCCTTCGTCGTGATTCAATTGGGGGGGAATAGTTTTGCTGTCAGGAATGCCAAGCCATGTCAGCAGCGTTTTCACTTCATCAGTACCACCACTAAGGAAATAGGTGAAAAAACGCCACTGTTCAAATTCTGATTGACCTGCATAATAGACGGAATCTAGAATTACGACAATGTTATCCAGATTCAGTTGTTGTGTATTTCCCAATGCGGATGCTGCATCTGCACGAACATTTGGGTGAACATTTTTATCTTTGAGGAAGTCAGCGATATCTTTAACGTAGGGTTTTGCCGCATCCCCCAAATTTCCCAATGCGGATGCTGCACTTGCACGAACATTTAAGTCAACAGTTTTATCTTTGAGGATGTCAGCGATATCTTTAACGTAGGGTTTAGCCGCATCCCCCAAATTTCCCAATGCGGATGCTGCACTTGCACGATAATATGGGTGAACATTTTTATCTTTGAGGATGTCAGCGATATCTTTAACGTAGGGTTTTGCCGCATCCCCCAAATTTCCCAATGCGGATGCTGCACTTGCACGAACATCTGACTCAACATTTTTATCTTTGAGGAAGTCAGCGATATCTTTAACGTAGGGTTTTGCCGCATCCCCCAAATTTCCCAATGCGGATGCTGCACTTGCACGAACATCTGACTCAACATTTTTATCTTTGAGGAAGTCAGCGATATCTTTAACGTAGGGTTTTGCCGCATCCCCCAAATTTCCCAATGCGGATGCTGCATATACACGAACATTTGACTCAACATTTTTATCTTTGAGGAAGTCAGCGATATCTTTAACGTAGGGTTTAGCCGCATCCCCCAAATTTCCCAATGCGGATGCTGCACTTGCACGAACATTTGGGTCAACATTTTTATCTTTGAGGAAGTCAGCGATATCTTTAACGTAGGGTTTAGCCGCATCCCCCAAATTTCCCAATGCGGATGCTGCATATACACGAACATTTGACTCAACATTTTTATCTTTGAGGATGTCGAGGATATCTTTAACGTAGGGTTTTGCCGCATCCCCCAAATTTCCCAATGCGTCAGCTGCACTGCTACGAACAGATGAGTCAACAGTTTTATCTTTGAGGATGTCAGCGATATCTTTAACGTAGGGTTTAGCCGCATCCCCCAAATTTCCCAATGCGTCAGCTGCACTGCTACGAACAGATGAGTCAACAGTTTTATCTTTGAGGATGTCAGCGATATCTTTAACGTAGGGTTTTGCCGCATCCCCCAAATTTCCCAATGCGGATGCTGCACTTGCACGAACATCTGAGTCAACAGTTTTATCTTTGAGGATTTTGGCAGCTTTCTGGGCAATATCCTCCGGTTTCTTCGGCACAGCTTTCAAGTCTTGCGCTTCATATCCAGCTAATTTGTCAAAAGCAAGTTTTTGCACTTGAGGATAGCCATCGTCAAGGGCTGCTACTATACCATCAATCTGCCACGGTTGCGGCTTCGGTTTAGGCGGTTCTTTGGCACTTACCCAAGAGAAGGAGAGGAGGAAAATAAGTAATATGGTAAAAGGGAAAAGGAAAAAGGGCGATCGCTTGCTGGTTTTGCGAGCAGTTTTCAGCATGGGGGACAGGGGGACAAGGGAGACAAGGGGGACTAGGGGGACAAGGGGGTGAATATTTTTATGGGGAGGCGGTGTACGCAGTTTGTTGGGATTATACCAACGGTATAATATCAGGTGGTTAAATGTCTCATGTTGCTCAGGAAAGAGTTGTATTAACCACACAAGTGTTTTATCTTTTACTTATCTTCATTTCCCTTGACGAAGATTTCGGATTGCATTCCGCAAAATCGTGGGGAATTGAGGGTTGAAATTTAAACGCAGAGGAACACAGAGGTAAGCGCAGAGGCACGCGGAGAATTCATTTGTGACCCGATGCAATGCCATTGTCACCCGATGCAATGCCATTGTCACCCGATGCAATGCCATTGTCACCCGATGCAATGCCATTGTCACCCGATGCAATGCCATTGTCACCCGATGCAATGCCATTGTCACCCGATGCAATGCCATTGTCACTCGATGCAATGCCATTGTCACCCGATGCAATGCCATTGTCACTCGATGCAATGCGATTCTTCGCCGATGCAATGCGATCGCATCGCGATACAATGTTAATGCATCCCCCTGCATTTAAAAACGCTACGCTTTTACGCTCATGCTGTACTACTCGCTTCCCGCTCGAAGAATACCTATTTAACGAACCGCAAAGACACGAAGGACACGAAGCAAGAAGAAAAAGAAGAACAGCAAGGTAAACTGTTGGAATTGACTAATATAGTTAAGCCTCACTTTCGTTGACAACAGTGTTCTATGCCTAGTTTTTTATTAGAAGTCGGTACAGAAGAACTACCCGCAAGCTTTCTCAGTAGCGCTGTTAAGCAATGGAAACAGCGCATTCCCCAAAGTCTCTTAGCACACAACCTAACTAGCGATGCGGTGGAAGTTTACGGTACTCCCCGACGTTTGGCTGTGTTAATTACAAATTTACCAGCGCAGCAACCAGACAAGGAAGAAGAAATTAAAGGTCCCCCCGCACAAGCTGCATTTAAAGATGGTAAACCGACACCGGCAGCGTCAGGGTTTGCGAAAAAGCAAGGTGTAGATGTTGCTGATTTTGAAATTCGTCCGACAGAGAAAGGGGAATTTATCTTTGTTAGAAAAAAAACTCCTGGTCGTCCGGTGGCAGAAATTTTGACGTATTGTGTCAAAGAGTGGATTTTCAGCTTAGAAGGTAAGCGGTTGATGCGCTGGGGTGATGGTGATGTGAGATTTTCGCGTCCGATTCGTTGGTTAGTGGCTTTGTTGGATGATGCGGTGCTGCCGATTGAGTTGGATAATGGTTCGGAAGTTATAAGAAGCGATCGCCTAACTCACGCTCATCGTGTCTTACATCCACAACCAGTCACTATTCCCCACGCTAGTGATTATCTTACCACGTTACGTTCTGCTTTTGTCGTTGTTGATGCGGATGAACGCGCAAATACAATTAAACAGCAAGTTCTCTCATCTGTACAAAATCTCGACGGACACGTAGAAATCTACCCCGACTTGTTAGAAGAAGTCACAAATCTCGTAGAATTCCCCTCAGCGGTTGTGGGAAAATTTGAAGCTGATTTTTTAGAACTTCCCACGGAAGTGATTACCACTGTCATGGTGAGTCATCAACGTTATTTTCCCGTCTTCAAATCGGCTAACAGCAAAGAACTACTTTCTTATTTCGTGACAATTTCCAACGGCGACCCCGCGAAATCAGATATCATTGCGTTGGGAAATGAAAGAGTTATCTGCGGACGTTTAGCTGATGGTAAATTCTTCTATGACAGCGATTTAAAGAAGCCTTTAGAAAGCTTTTTACCGCAGTTAGAAAAAGTCACTTTTCAAGAATATTTAGGTTCGGTGCGTGCCAAGGTTGAGCGAATCTGCAAAAATGCCGAACTTATTACAGCACAACTGCAATTAAGTCAATCAGAAACTAGCAACATTCAAAGAGCAGCTTTGCTTTGTAAAGCCGATTTGGTCAGCCAAATGGTGTATGAATTCCCAGAATTGCAGGGAATTATGGGAGAAAAATACGCTGCTAAAAGTGGAGAATCAAAAGAAGTTGCCAGAGCAATTTTTGAACATTATTTACCCAGAGGTGCAGGTGATGATTTCCCGCAAACTCTCACAGGTCAAATTGTCGGTTTAGCAGACAGGCTGGATACTTTGGTAAGTATCTTCGGCTTGGGAATGATACCCACAAGTTCATCTGACCCCTTTGCTTTGCGAAGAGCGGCAAATGCGATAGTTAATATTACTTGGTTTGGAAATTTGGCGATTAATTTGCAAGAATTAATTGAGGAAATAGCCAGTAATTTTGCCACAGCTTATAACAAAGATAGTGAGAAGTTAAGTACGGCATTAAAAGACTTTTTCTTACAACGCATTCGCACACTGTTGCAAGAAGAGAAATCGATTGATTATGACTTAGTGAATGCAGTATTAGGAGAAAACGATCCAGAATATGCGGAACGCGCTTTAAAAGATTTATTGGATGTACGCGATCGCGCTTTATTCTTGCAAGAAATTCGCAACGACGGCACGTTAGATAAAATCTACGAAACCGTCAACCGTTCAACTCGGTTAGCAGCGCAAGGTGATTTAGACTTTATCCAGCTTAACCCCACGGTTGCAGTCAATCCCGAATTATTCCAAAAAGCGTCAGAAAAAGCGTTTTATGATGGTTTAATTCAGTTAGTGCCAGAAACAGAATCCGCAAAGCGATCGCGAAACTATAGGCAGTTAGTAACAGCACTCGAAAAAATTGCTCCTGCCGTCAGCAACTTTTTTGATGGTGCAGAAAGTGTCTTAGTAATGGATTCAAATCCAGAAGTCAAGCGCAACCGATTACATTTACTCGGATTACTTCGCAATCATGCCCGTGTTTTAGCTGATTTTGGTGCCGTGGTAAAAAATTTGTAGCCTAAGGTAACAAAAAATGGTGTAAATTATGCCAAGAAACGCTACTATAGTGAGACTTAACCAGGGATAACTGCTACAGTCTATGTCCAAAGCTCATGTAATTGGATTCGGAAAGTCCGGTGTTGCTGCGGCGAGATTGTTGAGAAAGGAAGGTTGGGAGGTGGTGCTTAGTGATTCTGCTAATGCGGATATCCTTGCTTCACGCAACACCTCCGAAAACTTCCTTCAACAGCAACAAGAACTTGCCGCCCTGACAATAACTGTTAAATTGGGATATTCCCTGGATTTGAATGATTTCGATTTACCACAGTTAATTGTCGTCAGCCCAGGTGTACCTTGGGATATTCCCCTGTTAGTCAAAGCGCGAGAATTAGGGATTGAAACTATCGGCGAAATGGAACTCGCTTGGCGTCATTTACAAACTATACCTTGGGTGGGAATTACTGGTACTAACGGTAAAACTACCACCACAGCCTTAACAGCCGCAATTTTTCAAGCCGCCGGATTTAACGCCCCCGCTTGCGGTAACATCGGCTTGGCAGCTTGCGAAGTCGCACTTTTTCAGGATGAGGGACAAGGGGGACTAGGGGGACAAGGGGGACAAGGAGGACAAGGAAGACAAGGGGGACAAGGAGAAATTTCTCCTTTATCTTCCCCCACTCCTCCCCTCCCCCCCTCCTCCACTCCTCCCCTCCCCCACTCCCCAATCGATTGGGTAATTGCTGAATTTAGCAGTTATCAAATAGAATCTTCTAATACTGTTGCTCCGCGCATCGGTGTTTGGACGACTTTTACACCAGATCATCTTGCTCGTCATAAAACTTTAGAAAACTATTACAATATCAAAGCGAAATTATTGCGGCAGTCTCAGCTAGAAGTTTTCAATGGGGATGATGCGTATTTAAGCAAGGTGGGTGCAAGTCAGTGGAGTGACGCTTATTGGACAAGTGTTAAAGGTAAAGATCATCTGATTGGTGAGAAAGGTTTTTATATAGAAGATGGCTGGGTTGTCGAATTAAACAACTCAGCACCCGAAAGAATAGTTGAAGTGTCAGCTTTGCGGATGGTAGGCGAACACAATCAGCAAAATCTGCTAATGTCGGTAGCAGCAGCGCGGTTGGCGGGAATTGAGAAAGATGCTATATCTGGTGCAATTCGTGAATTCCCTGGCGTTCCCCATCGCCTTGAGCATATCTGCACTTGGGAAAATGTCGATTTTATCAACGACAGCAAAGCGACTAACTACGACGCCGCAGAAGTTGGTTTAGCATCGGTGCAAGGTCCGGTGATTTTGATTGCTGGTGGTGAAGCGAAAGCTGGGGATGATACAGCGTGGCTGGCAAAAATTAAGGCGAAAGCGGCTGTGGTATTACTTATAGGTAGTGCGGCTGAAAGTTTTGCCAAACGCTTAGAAGAGGTGGGGTATGATAGTTACGAAATTGTGGAAACAATGGAGAATGCGGTTAAGCGATCGCCATCCTTAGCACTCACATATCAAGCGTCTGTAGTGCTGCTGTCTCCAGCTTGTGCGAGTTTTGACCAGTATCCTAATTTTGAAGCGCGTGGTGATGATTTTCGGGCTTTGTGTTTTAGTCGTTTTTTAAACGCAAAGGAGCGCTAAGGTTTCGCGAAGGGTCGCAGAGTTTTTTGATGGGTGGGGTTGGCGATCGCTTGTAAGATTTAGAGTAAGTATAGAGGTGAGTTTTATGCATAGCGATCGCCTAAACAACACAAGTAATTTAAGTCCTAAGTTTGAAGGCTTTTTTATTGAGATGGTAATGCCAGGACAAAAGCAAAGAGTCCAGGAAATTGTGAAGTTAGCTTTTGGTTTGGATGGTCAGGTGAAATCTGTTGGTGACAATCGCACTGAGTTTCAAGTCACTCTCAACAAGAAAGTTTTATCAGTGAAGGATGCTTGGGATAAATCTTATAATCTGCGATCGCAACCGGGAGTGGTGGATGCACAACCATTGTTTGCGGTTCCCCTAGCTGATAATTTGCAATCAGAACCTATAGGTGACACTCAGGGTCAAATAGAAGAACAAAGCAGTGATGTAGAATGGGGTCTTAAGCAAGTTCGAGTTTTTGAGGCATGGTCGCGCTTTTTCCCTGACCCGAAGCGACCACCAGGACATGATATTATTATTGGGCTGCCGGATACAGGTTATTCAGAACATCCAGAAATTATTCGTAATTTGCTTTTGGCGAAAGGCTACGATTTTCTTAAAAAAGATAAGGACCCAAAAGATGAACTAGAAAGGTCTTTTGGTGAAGTTATAAATAATCCCGGTCACGGTACTTCAACAGCAAGTATAGCCATCAGTCCCAGAGGAACGCAAGGCGATTATCTCAGTGGCAAAGCTGTTACGGGAGTTGCACCCGGAGCAAAAGTAGTACCTCTGCGAGTTTCGTATTCAGTGGTATTACTGAGCGTGCAAAATCTGGCTGAGGCGATCGAGTATGCGGCAGATAATAATATCCATGTTTTGTCAATCAGCTTGGGGACTGGTTTCTTTAACCAGCGTTTGCGGAGTGCGATAATTTATGCTCAAAAACGAGGCGTAATTATAGTAGCAGCATCTGGCACTTTTGTTCCCTACGTAGTTTGGCCCGCTGCCTATGATGAGGTGATTGCTGTAACTGGTAGCAACGTACTGCGTCAGATTTGGTCGGGTGCATCGCGAGGACCTCAAGTTGATGTTACCGCACCTGCTGAGAAAGTTTGGTATGCGAAAGTCGAGAAGATAGATAATGAACTTAGATATAATATACTTCAAGGCTCTGGGACTTCATTTTCTGCGCCACTAGTTGCGGGTGTAGCGGCTTTATGGCTGTCGTATCATGGACGAGAGCAATTAATTAAGCGCTACGGTGCCGAAAAGATTCCTTTTATCTTTAATCAGATTCTGCGCGATAGTTGCGAAAAGTTCCCGACATGGAAGCCGAACAAATTTGGTGCAGGAATTGTCAATGCAGAGAAAGTTCTTGCTGCACCATTACCTGATAATGTTAGGCTTGCGCTGATTGCACCAGCGATCGCCTTACAACAACATCCAGCTATAGACAACGGAAGGCTAGAAACTTTCGCCCATCTGTTTGAAAACCAACTATCCGACAGTCAACCAAAAGCTAATTTTATCGCACCTGCAAAAGATAACACGAAACTGCAAGCATCTCTAGCGGAACTGTTGCAAACAACAGAAACTCAGTTACCACAACGATTGAAAGAGGTAGGGCAAGAGTTAGCTTTTCATATTACTACAAATCCAAAGCTTTATCAGCAATTAGCAAAGGCTTTATCTACTGAAAAGTCCGATCCGAATCAGTTGAAAACGAGGTCTTTAACTGAGTCATCATCAAACAATTTGGATTCGGTGCGCGAGATATTGTTGCAAAATGTATCTGAAGTTTTGAAAACAAAGCTGAGATGAAATAATACTCTGTGGCGGAACTCCCTAGCTCGTAGTGAGCGGTTTACCCAACGGGAGAGCCAGTCGCTCATGGGGGAAACGACGGCAGATGCGTGACTGTCGGCAGAGCCGACGGCAGGTGCTTCAACGGAGGGAACCTCACGAGCGGGTTCGCCACTACGAATAGACGGTACAGGCAACCGCGCTGCCTTGACTCACCGCAACGCACTGCCTCCCCAACGCACTGCCTCCCCTTGGCGCTAGCCTCTCCCTTTGGGAGAAGACAGCGCTGGCTCACCGCTCATAGCAAGGCTTTCAAGGGATAGAGCCGCTTACTGCACTGGTGTAAATACATAGAAGTAAGTAAATAAGCAATCCAGATAAATGCTCATGACATTCTGTGTACTACCAAATACATTGGACTCTGGAAACACAAGATAGACTATTTCATGAGCTTTTTTCCCTTTTTGATCAGGCGGTTGCAGCTATCTACTTTACTGATATTCATAGCTAGTGTAATTGTCACTCTTGTTCTCGGCTGTATGCCAACTCCCAGCCAAACTCCTACACGAGACAAGTTTCTCCAACCCTTTTCATCCACATCGGTTTGGAATATGCCCATAGGCTCAAATGCCCAATACATACCTGCTGGAATAGACAAGGCAGCTTATGGTGGGGTAGACCAAGAGTATTTCTACAAACTCAAAGCAGACGATCCCTACCGTCCAGTTTATGTTCCTGGTGCTTGGGGTGAAGGACGCTGTACAGGCACTAAACCTGTGGAATTGTGGCTGCCCATTCCAGACGATTTAATTGTTCCAGATGCCACGACTAAGCCCTACAGCACACCCAACAATGGGAGTGCCTTTCTCATGCCAGACGGTAAAACCTTAGTACAGCTTGAACCCCTGGCTCGTTGTCAACATGGAGGTTCAATTTATGGTTGGCGTTATCCCAACATTGATATTTACGGAGAGGGAATAGGGGGAGCGCATTTTGGTTCTGGTCTTTCTGCTATTGGTGGGTCTGTTCGCAAAGGTGAACTCACCAGCAATCAGCCTATTCGTCATGCATTAAAAGTTCTTCTTTGGGGAGAAAAATATCTTTATTACTCAAAGGAAAATCCTGGGCATCGCTGGCCCGCAGATCGTGCAGATGCCAATGCTGCCAAACAGTATCATGGTAAAAACCCCGCGCTTGTGCAAGGAGCGCTTTTAGCAATTCTTCCCAGCCAAACCGAAGAAAGTCTTAACTTGCAAACACCTGCTGCGAAAAAAATATTTCATGCCTTGCAAGATTACGGTGCTTATGTTGTTGATGATGCCGGTTGGGACGCTCATTACCTCGCTGTGGAAAGAGGAGTTTTGGATGAGTTTCGCAAAACCTTCGGCTATGATTTCGAGGGTACAAGCGGACAGTTCCACGACGACTTTATGAAGCTATTTCAAGCGTTGCAAATTGTCGATAACAATAAAGCAGACAGTCTTGGTGGTGGTGGAACTCGGCGTGCTGCTCTTGCTCCACCGATTGGAAACTGAAGAATAAGCGAGGGGCAACCGTCGTAGAGACGTTCCGACGTAGAGACGTTCCGATGGAACGTCTCTACAATATGTATGATTTGCCAGATATCAAGAACCAAAAGCGAATAATTTTCTCATTTTGGCATTTATGTATGGTTGCCTTATTTTCGCATCTTTCAAAAGAGAGATAAAATCTGAAAGTGAGATTTTTTCTTGTTTAACAAACTCCATTGGTTTAAATTCAAAAAAGGATTTTTGACTATACCAAGTCAGTAACATTTTATTTTTTAAAAATATAAAAGGTGTCTGATTAGCCAATTTTAAGTTTGATTTTAAATGAGTAGGAAAATTATCATAAACAGCAGAAAATGCTTCTGTAATTATTGCGATGCCGGAAGTTTTCAGCATTAAGTTAATATCTCTAATAGCGGCAACGGGGTCAGTCAAATGTTCTAAAACTTCAAAAGAAAGTACAACATCATACTGAGATGTCAGACAAGAATTATAGTCAGAGATAAGATTTACGCGATCGCCTATCAAATCGTAATGGGCAAACCGCTTTGTAGCAAATTCGTATGTTTTACTTCCAGGAATGTCGAAATAGTTAATTTTAAAGTTGTTTCTCACAAGTTCTAAAGAATCATTGCCGGTGCCGTCACCTAACATGAGAATTGCTAATTCATCAAGTGCGCGATTATTTTTTTGGGCGTATAAGCGAATCCTTTCAATCGCTTGTTGAATCCAAAGCTGTCTTTCATGTGATGCCCAAAAAACCATAGTCTCAATTATTAATCCATATCCTTCTTTGTAGAGTTGTTCCATCTTGTCGTCATATTGATGCGGAGTTACTCCAAAATGCTTTGCTTCTTGGATTACAGTTCCCTCGCCTAAAGCCTGCATCCACACTCTATGTTCTACTTCCGGTCTGGGTAAATCGGTAAAATTAACTAGTTCATCAACAATTTCCTGATAACTCAAAGGAAGTTTAATGTTCATAGTCTTGTACCGCTAACTTCAATTACATTGTAGCTAGGACGCTTAGATTAGCCTAAGAGGATGTTTGAAAAGTCGCAAAGTATACAAAAAGACCCCTCTCCAAACCTCTCCCCCTGTGGGGGAGAGGCTTTGAAACCCCCCTTCCCTCTTAGGGAAGGGGGGTAGGAGGGTTAGGTCTCTTTGTCAAATCTAATACTTTTCAAACATCCTCTAAGCGCCTTTCTTGTCAAGACTTTAATATTTGTAAATAGCCAACAAGGGTATTTCTTTCTTTAGTTGATGTTAGTGGAAGCAGTAGTAACAAACAAGACAGGTAACGACCTGAACCGGGTAATGTACTTAAAATTAAAACAGCAATGGTGATGCCATACCAAACCAAAGCTTTAGTGTAATTTAAATTGCCCAATTCTTTGACTATATATATATGAAGTAGTAGGTAACTAGCTAATGCACATATTTCTGCCCAGCCATAACCAACTATTCCCAGCTGCGGCACTAGCAAAAACGCACCACCGGCAAAAAGTGCGACATGAGCTGCATGAAACCAAGCAACTAATAAATTTCTACCCAGCAGATAAAGTACTGAGCAATGTAGATTGAAGATGGAATTGGAAAGATAGCCAACGGCAATAAATGGAAAGACGTGCAGCACTGGAGTCCAATTTTTTCCAAAAATCAGTAATAATACTATCGGACCGAGCAGGGCAAAACCTGCCATTGGAACGCCAACTGCTAGCGCTTGCAAGCGCATTCCCTCTTCAATACTGTGACGCAGGCGAGTTTTGTCATTTTCGAGTTTAGCAAGCGCTGCCATAGCTAAACGCCAAGTTACTGACTTCGCAAAGGAAAGCATTTCGACTAAGCGAATGGCAAGAGAAACAAAACCCACAGCTTCAGCGCCGGCGAAACGTCCAACAATGACTGGATTAACAAGCGATCGCAATTGCCATAACCAAGTCGAACTAGAATAGCTTAAGCCATACTTCAGCATCTCCCGAATTAAACTTGGCTTCCAGCACAAGCGCGGACGAAGTTTAGTACTCGAATAAGTCAGCGCAACCATAGTGATTTGCTGAAGCCACAAACCAGCAGTAGGCGCCCAAGCACCAGCTTGTTGATGCGCTAGTGGCAGCGCTATTACATAGTAGCTAATTTGACTGATTAACTCGATGTATGCCACACGCTTAAAATTTAAGTCGCGGTCGAGTTTAATTGTTAAAGGTATATTTAACAATGATAAAGGTAAAGTCAAACCCAAAGCCGCCAAAAACGGTGCGGCTTCTGGAAGGTTAAGCATTTGGGCGATAATATGTTGCCCTAATACCAAACTAAGCGCAAAGGTTGCACCAAAACATAGCAACAGAGTAAAAGCTTGGTCATAATCTTCTTGCTCTGGGTTGCTGGTTTTGCGTAATAAATAAACATCCAAACCCCATATACCCAAACCCCCCAAAAAGCCGACAATTCCATAACCTACTCCATACAATCCGTACTGGGCAGGTCCAATAACTCTCGTAATAAATATTACTCCTATTAGACTGAGTAATATTCCCAGAGCTTGTCTTACAACCAGTAAGGCTCCACCCTTAATGACTTGATTACGCAGTCCCACAGTTACTCCAAAAAGCGATTAGATATTGGGCATTGGGCATTGGGCAATGGGCATTGGGCAATGGGCATAGGGCATTGGGCATTGGGCATTGGGCATTGGGCATTGGGCATTGGGCATTGGGCATTGGGCATTGGTAATAATTCTTTTCAAGCGTCCAAGCGTCCAAGCATCCAAGCGTCCCCATTCCCTATTCCCCATGCCCCATGCCCATTGCCCCATGCCCAATTACCCATTACCCATTACCCATTACCCATTACCCATTACCCATTCCCCATTCCCGATTCCCCATTCCCGATTCCCCATTCCCCATTCCCCATTCCCCATTCCCTTAAATTGCGCGAAATGACAAACGACGACGTAAAGCACGATTAAACGATCGCACTTTTTCATAACCCTCAAATCCCAGCCATTCTAGTGCGGCGATCGCTACACTTAAGCGGATAACCCAAGGTTTTAAAAGCAGTTGGGGATAGTTGGCGATCGCTAAGTTGCGATAATGTGCCGCTTGTTGAAAATCTTTGTTATCTATAGACCTCCAAGCAAGATAAATATACAATCTTCCATAGCTTTGCGGTCTAAGATACAATACTTCTGTTGGCAAAGCTCGATATGTTTTCTCAATCAATCGCCGGAAACCTTCTAACATTGACTGGCAATCTTTTGATTTATTATTAGGATGCTGTCGATATTTCACTAAAGGTTCTTTTATCACTGCATAGTGATAACGAGAGGCGATTCTGATCCACATATCTACATCTTCGATGTAGCTACTTTCATCAAATAAGCCAAGAGTTTCAAAACAAGAACGGCGAATCATCGGTGAGCTTCCACAACAAACCGAACTATCACACGATTCAAAAACCTTTTTGTAGACATCACCTTCTTCAGTATGCCTCATAACTATGCCTGTGAGCTTACCGCTTTCATCCATGTAAGCTGTCCAAGCATCAACTAGACCAACTAAAGGATTATTATCTAAACAATTTGCTTGTTTTTCTAACTTAGTCGGTTCCCAAATATCATCAGCATCTAAAAAGGCAATATATTCGCCTTGAGATTCCGTAATTCCTTTATTTCGTGCCGCAGCCGTACCTTGATTTTCTTGGGAAATAACTTTGATTCTGGGGTCAGTTATTTGAGAACCCCATTCCACAATTCCATCGGAACTACCATCATTAATAATCAATACTTCAAAATCAGTCAAAGTTTGCTGCAAGACGCTCTCCACGGTTTCGGGGAGGTATTTCATTGCATTATATGCGGGAACAACAACGGATACTTTTGGCATGTTTTCACCTCTCAAATTGTATACTTTGGTAATTAACACCAAATCAAGTTTAAATTGCTGTTTTTTCTTAAGTCCGCGCAGGCGGACTTTGTTTGTTTAGCCGCGAATTCCATTCGCCAGGGCTGCGCCGCATTGTTTGCACAAGCGATCGCACTCTGTCATAAGTTTGCGAACCCAGCCGTTTTAGCAGCGCCAAAGCAATACTTTGACGGAGAAAATCCCAAGATAAAATTAGTTGCGGATGATGAGCGATCGCTTGATGATTATAATGAATTGCTTGTTCGTAATCTTTATTATTTATCGCTCTCCAAGCTAAATAAAGATTAACGCGAGCATATCCTTTATCTCTTAAAGGTAGTAATTCAGCGGGTACAGTTTCAAAAGCTTGTTCTATAATTGTCCGAAATGCTTCTAAAGTTCCTTTGCAGTTAGTAGATTTACTTTGAGGATGCTGTCGATAGCGAACCAAAGGTTCTTTTACTACTCCAAATTCATAACTAGCAGCAAGACGAATCCACATATCTAAATCTTCGAGAAAAGGTAAATCTGGATTAAATAATCCAACATTCTCAAAACAACTGCGACGAATCAAAGGTGTACTGTCACAGCAACAAACTGGTTGAAATTGCACAAGTTGTTTCCAGACATCACCTTCAGCATAAGAAACAATTATTCTTCCTGTAGATTTACCTTGTTGGTTAATTAAAATTGTCCAAGTATCTACTAAACCGATTGAGGGATTTTCTTCAAGAAAACGTACTTGCTTTTCTAATTTAGTTGGTTCCCATAAATCATCAGCATCCAAAAGCGCGATATACTCGCCTTTCGCGGCAGTAATACCTGTATTTCTCGCAACAGATGAACCTTGATTTTTTTGGCAAATTACTCTCACTCGCGAATCTGTGATTTGCGTTGCCCATGCCGCAGTTCCATCGGAACTACCATCATCAACTATTAACACTTCAAAGTCAGAAAATGTCTGTTTGAAAACGCTCTCTATTGTTTCAATAAGATAAGCAAGAGCGTTGTAAGCCGGGATAATTACAGAAACTTTCGGCATATAAATCCCCCTGAATTTAATAAGTTTATGCTAACAATTTTTATTTAGAGGATGTTTGAAAAGTATTGTTATTAACATCAAAATCTCCCAAACCTAACCCCCCTGCCCCCCTTCCCTAGGAGGGAAGGGGGGTTTCAAAGCCTCTCCCCCCGTGGGGGAGCCAGTGCATTGCGGGGGTTCCCCCCGTTGTAGCACCTGGCGTGAGAGGTTTGGAGAGGGGTTTGGGGTGAGGGACTTTCCAAACATCCTCTTAGATACAATCGTTTCTAAAATCGCGTTGCGGTAGCTTAATGTTACCGCATCCCAGCTGAAGCGCATGGCGTTCAGTCGTGGTTGTATTTCTCTTTTTGAATCGAGAACTCTTGCCAGTGCAGCCGCGTAAGTATCTGGGTTAGTTACGTCACATAATACACCAGCGTCAGCGACAATGTAGCGCCGCATTTCGTCGTCAGTCGCGACGACAGGTAAGCCACTTGCCATTGCTTCTATGTAAGCCAGTCCGAATGGCTCATCAATAGAAGGAAGAGTGAATACATCTGCACTGCGATAGATTTCTGGCATTCGCTCATAGGGATATGTGCAGATTAAGAAGCGTTGGGAACCGAGTAACTCGTCACCGAGAGATTGAAAGTAAGCGCGATCGCATCCATCACCGCACAATAAAAGGCTAGCGTGGGGTAGTCGCGCTACTGCTTGCATCGTCAGACTAATGCGTTTGTGACTGTTGCGCTTTAAAGAAGCTACACATAGTATGATTGGTTTTGCCAAATTAAAATCGATAGTAGTTCCTAACGGTGTAAATTGATCGAGGTCTACACCGTTAGGAATAACGTTAACAAGTTGCTTCGGTTGTTGACTATGAACAAAATCTGCCATTGCTTGCGAAAAAACCACCAAGCGATCGGGTTGAAAACGCAGGTTGCGTTTTAAAGAACGTCCATCCCCCATTAATCCCACATGTTCGGTAAAAATAATCGGTGTACCAATTAAAGCTCTGACAAAAGCCGCCATCGCTAACCCACCATAATCATTACAGGGAAATATCACATCTGCGCGGCGACGTAATAAATGAAAAGCACAAGGTAGAAAATTGGTAAGATGTTCGATAACGATTTCTGGATGAGTCGCAAACCGATGCACTAACTCAGCAATTAACGGATGTCGTACCGCACTATAAGCTTGAACGCGAGAAATACCACCAGTCGGATGACAAAAAGAACCGCAGTCAGCTCCACTTAACAGTTCAACATCAAAGTAAGCACTCAATCGCTTGGCTAGTTCTATCGCAAAAATCTCCGATCCACCACTCCAGTTTATTCCCGCACTCGGATGAACCAATACAACTCGATAACGCCGTTCATCTGGCATCAGTGAAGAGTTATTCGTATCAAGTATTTGCTGGTTCATCATTTTTATATATTTAAAAAGTTTAATTCGTAGTGAGCGCTGAAGCGCTCTTTGCCCCTAATACAAATCTATTAATAATTTAACTACTTCTGTCACGCTTGAAAATTATTTAGTAACGAACCGCAAAGACGCGTTCGCGAAGCGTCTCGTTCGCGCAGCGTCTCCGACAGGAGAAGAGAAGTACACAAAGGAAGAAAAGAAAGAAAAAGATAGGTAATCTTGTAGCGGGAAGGGAGTAAATAATTATTTTTAAGCGCTGTTAGCGCTTACTACGTTGTCGCTAATTTAGGTTTAAAAATTGAAAGCAATGGCTTCTCAATATAAGAATAAACAGCGCATCCAAATAAAAGAGCTATGAAAGCAATTATCAATCCCAGCATATTTAAAATCAGAATATTTTGAGTAATATCAGGAGCAACCTTCAGAATCAACTTGGTAATATTATTGATAAAAAATCCGTGCATTAAGTAAATAGAATATGATGCATTTCCTATATATATCAAAATTTTATTTACATGTACATGTTTCCTCATTTCTAGAGATGTAGAGCCAATTACTAAAAGCATCGAAGGAATACCAAAGGAAATTACAGGCGATATATCTACAACTTTGTAGTAATAATTGATTGCTCCTAAAGTATATAAAAAAGCCCCCAGACAAATTAAAGTCATTTCTTGAGGAATTTTATGTTTAGATACAATGTAAGCTGCTACGCAACCGAGAAAAAACTCTAAATTGTGTTCGTTAAAAATGAAATTAAGCATAAAGCTGTCTTTCGGCAAATCGAAAATACCAATAAAATGTGTAAATGTCAATAATAACCATGTGGAAATTATGGGAAAACATAGTTTGGGTTTGAAGCCAATTAATAAACCAAATATGATATAAAAGAAAACTTCATAGCTCAATGTCCAGCTAACACCGAGAAAGCTGCTGGCGAGAATTTCTTGTTTTTGAGGAAATAAGATAAAAGCTTTGAATATTTCTAGAATATTTCTCTGGCTGGTGTCAGGATCGTAAGCAAAGAATAAAGAAGCGGATAACTTGAGGGTTAAAACTACCCAATAAATCGGGTAAATTCGGGTAACTCGTTTAATAACAAATGACTTCAGCTTGCTTATATTCCCAATATCTGATTGGTGAATATATAAGATAATAAATCCGCTTAAGACAAAGAAGAAATCTACACCTGATCCACCAAAATTAAATATCTTACCGAAAAAGTCTTTTTGGAAATTTTGATTAAATATCAGGTCACAGTGAGCAAATATTACCATGACGGCGGCGATTCCTCGAAATACTTGGAGGAGATTTAGTTTTTGATGTTTTGCAGGTTTTTGCATAAAAATCTCCTTTTATTACTTAACTCCGCCAATTGAATACATAAATATTTTGCTTTTACTTAGCAATAATTTATAAAGTATAATCGGTCCCAAAATTCCCATAAAACTTACGACGGTAAAATATAAAATTGGATTTGGTAAACCCAAAAATTTAGTTATAAAAATTATTGTTCCACGGGTAAAATATCCATGAAATAGGTAGATAATCATACTTGCGGCTCCCAAGTACACAAAAGAGGTTGCAACTGCATGGCGTAAATGTTCAAGCTGCTTAGGTAAAAGTATTTTTTCTCGTGAATTTGTGACCGCGTACATAGATAAAAAAGCTATTGGTCCATTAATAATTCTAGAGTTTTCAATATTATTAACTGCAAGAAAATACTTGGTCAAAACCATTGTAGTTATACCACAAATAAATATGAAAAATATCAAAAATGGTAACTTCTCTAAATATAAACGAATTTTATCTAAGTAAGAGGCTATAAATACACCAAATGCGTAGAAGAGATTCCAATAACCAAAACCCAGAATAAATAAAACAATCGATACTGAAAAGTATACTAAATTGGATTTGAAATATTTAAAACAAATAAAAGATAACAAAGTAGCGAAAATTAAAGCGTGAAGAAACCAAAAAATTTCATATGGAAATACTGTTGCTTTGATGATATCCAAAAAATTAAACTGCTTACCTTTGGACAAAGATTGAAAAACAAAATAAATGGGTGCCCAGCAGATTAAGGGAATTATTAATTTTTCAAACTTAGAGCTGACAAATTTTTTTAAAGTGGTATTTTTATTACTAAAGACAGCAAAAGCTACACCAGAAGCAATAAAGAATATTGGCATGTGAAAAGTATTAATCAAATCACATAACCATCCGAGAGGGGAGAGGTCTGAATTGTATATTTGCCGCATACCGTAGTCGCGGTTATAGCCAATGACATGACCGATGACGACGAGAGCGATCGCAACTCCTCTAATTAAATATAAGCTTTCAGATAAATTCTTCTTAAAACTAGCGTTGACATTCATGTAAATCTCCTATCTAAACGCGAAATAAAAGTTTTGAAATCGGTTTTACTCTCATAGACATAGATGTTATTAACCAACTAGTAACGAAGGTTATACTCGTGAGTGTCAACATAATAGTTATCGGTGATATCCTCAAAAGCTCATCGGGAATTTTGCCCATCAAGCTGACATAAATCATCAATACTATATAATGGATGAGATATATACCGAAAGAGCAGATACCTAAATTTTCGATATAGCGATTATTTGAAAATCTAGTTGAAAGAGCAATCCCACTTAGTAGTAAACAAAAAGCAGTTCCTATTTCATATATAGATTGAGGAAAATATATTATTTTCTCTATATTCATTAAATTCAGAGCAGATATACCAGCCATGAAAATTAAGAAAATCACTGCTTGATTTATATCAAGTTTTTCTACTTTTTTTCTCATATATGGATGATTGATAATCATCGCGAGTAAAATGTATGGCAAACATTTTAACAGCCACGCTATTACTACTAAACCAATTCTGAGTATTTGATTGTTGTTACCGCTGGGGAATATTAACTTGGTGAATTGTTGAAAGGCAACTGAGCAAGAATTAGTAACTTCCAAGCAGTTGACACCAAATTTGGCAAAAAATTCAAAGTTGTTTCCCGACACTATCTGAAGTTCGTATATAACAATGCTGGCAATAAATAACACAAATAGCATTGTCAGACTAATGCGCTTTTTGACTAAAAACTCTGCAAATACGATTAAAAAACTACCTGTGAATAAAAGTGGCAAAAAATAAAGATGAATTGATGCACCACCAAGAAAAATTAGCAGTACTGGGTCTTGAAATAATTTACTTAAATTTTCCGATGCACTTAGAGATTTAACTAATCGTATAGAAAGGTAGATAAGACTCCAGTAAAAATATGGTACTAGCAGTCGCTCAGACCTTGATTGAAAAATTGAAATTAAAGAATGTTGTTGATTGCTTGTATATAGTTTTTTTGTCATGAAATAGAAAGATAAAGCTAAAAAAAAGGGGACGGCAAATCTGCTCATCTCCACGAGTGCTGCTGTGACGTTATTTGTAGGTATACCTGAATAAAGCATCAATGAACCTGCGTGAATTAACGCCACAGCATAAGCGGAAATGCCTCGAAATAAGTCAATCCCAACTAATCTTTTTTTAACTTTACTTTCTGACATATGCGTTGTCATGATTAACCTAAATGGTGGATTGATTAACTTGCCATTTTTCCTTTTCCCAGCCAGCGATCGCTACAAGAACCCACCAATAGACAAAAAAGGTAGTAGCATCCATAATATTGTTGGAAAGCATACTCACACTGTTAGAAATTAATAGCGCTATCAAAATTAAACATAAACTTCGCTGAGAACTTTTTTCTGGTGCTTTTTGCAGTAGTCGCACAAGATGTATACCCTGAATGAGCAGAAAGAATACAAAGATAACTAAACCGACAATTCCCTGTTCAACAAGAACTCGGATATAGTCGTTATGTGCCGCATAACCACCTCCTGTTTGTAAGTTACGGACACCCAATTCTGCACTTGTGCCTAAACCGTAGCCAAGTATGGGGAATTTTGTCCAAGATTGCAGTAAATAATACCAATGAGTAATTCGCCAATTAAAGCTATTGCTATCTCCGTAGGACAATATAATTGCTCGTGATACATCAATGTCTGGATTTAATAGGGGGGTTTGATAAATTTCTGTGAGACGTTGTTGTCCAAATTCGGTAGTACCAAATAAAGACAAGATAATAAAACAGAAAATTGCGGCTCCAATTAATCGAACTGGGGTGATTTTGTCAGCATTGATACATAAAATTAGTATGAATACTGCAATCAACCCGGTAAAATAGCCAGTACTCACGAAAATAAAAGAAATCAAACCTAACAGTAATAACCAAGGCAAACGTTGTTTAGAGATGCTTACTTTCCACCAAACTAAAGCAATAAACATGCTCAAAAAAATGCCCAAACCATTAGGGAAACCTAGAGTTCCTGAGACATTACTTCCTGCTTTTCCTTGCGCTGTTAGCAAAGCTGGTAGAATTGAAGCTGGTAGAAATATCTGCATGAGTGCAACAGTAATTGGTGCAACTAGAGCCAGCAGCAATGTAGAAATTAATTTTTCTGGGTGGATACGGTCTTTTAGCTGCATCACCAACAAGTAGATTATTACCCAAGAAAAGTAACGCAGCCAATCTCGGATCGCATTTGGTAAAAATGATGCGTCCATTCCCAAGGCACCCAGTAGCAAAAGTACGATCCACAAACTCTGAAGCATCATCCAGCTAGCAAATAACCACCAAAATTTATCTGTACGTACATGCTGCCCTGTCAAGAGCATTACAGCTACGTAGAGCATAGTGAGAATATCTACACCAATAGCGAAAGCCGCTGGTAACTGTATGCCTGAGAAAATATCCAGAGAACTACGCAGTATCAATAGAGCTAGTACGGCTTGCTCAAACTTGGCAAAGAAGTAGATAAGTACAGCGACCGCGAACAAGGCTACACCCAGAAAAAAGGGTTGAGCACCTGCCGCGAAGCCTGCAACTATACCAGCAGCTGCACCTGCGAAGCTAATCAATAGCATAAGACGCAAACCACGTCTTGAACCTTGATTATTCGGCATTCTTACTACCTCTAACCGTTGTCATAATTATTACGACCATCTTTGACTGCGGTTAAACGCTTTGGCGATCGCCCCCCTAGCGGTCGGTCATTATCAACTGGATAGCGGAAATACTTTTCTGTCTGCTCTGTCATTCCATTGACGACTACTCCCAGTACTGGTATCTGGTTGTGGTTTAATTCTGATACGGCTCTTTGCAGTACTTCTTTGATGGTGATGCTAGGACGTGTTACCAGCATGATTCCATCACTTTGTCTGGCTAATGTGGCTGCATCTGCACAAGCACTGATTGGCGCAGTATCTATAATTACCATGTCGTAATTTTCTGCCGCTTCTGCTACCAAAGACTTCATCGCCGGTGACTCTAATAACTGCGAGGGACGCCCGTGGAATTCGCCACCAGTTAACACATGTAAATTGTCAACATCTGTGAGCTGCACCGCTTGATTTAGGCTTCTGCGCTTCTCAATTACATCTGTAATTCCCGGCTTTGGCGCTAAGTTAAATAGCGTATGCTGCATCGGGCGACGCAAATCTGCATCTATAATTAATGTCCGCCGAGATAACATGGCGGAAATGGCGGCTAGGTGCGATGCGACTATTGACTTACCTTCCCCAGAAAGTGTGCTGCTGACAACAATAACCTGCACCTTGTCCATACTGCGAAACTCCAAGGTCTTGAGGAGCATTCGGTAAGGCTCAACTAAACCTATATCATCTAAAAAGCGATCGGCTGGCTCTAGAACGAGAGTTTTAGCAGGTAGACGCGGCAACACTCCGAGTAATGGTAAGCTCAGTAGTTCCTCGGCTTCTGAGGCATCCTTTAAGGTGTTATCCATCACTTCTAAAAGCAACATCACAGCAGTACCTAAAACCGTTCCAAACACCGCAGCCAGCGCCAGCACTGCTGAACGTTTGGGTGAAGAAGCGATTGTTGGTGGTTTCGCGGCTTCGATCAAGCGGAGATTGCTAACCTTTTGAGCCTCGGTGATGCGTGCTTCTTCTAGTTTGCTTTGTAGCGATTTAAACGAGGCAGTAGCGTCTTCGCGTTCGCGGGTTAAGGCAATCAGGGGTTTCTGTTGAAGCGGTAGCTCTGCGATCCGAGCTTTGAGTTGGACTTTTTGAGCTTGTACTGTCTCCAGCTTCTTTTCAATTGCCGATCGCTCTGTCTCATTCGCCAAAAGTTTGGAAGTCAACTCTTGACTAATTTGATCGCCGGCGACACTGCTTGAAGCAACCGATGAATTTGCTGGCGACACGCGAGCAAGTTGCTCTGTGTACAATTTATTCAGATTATCTCGTTGCTCAACCAGCGATATGACACTTGGGTGCTCTTCTGTTAAATTCAAACGCGCTTCAATTAACTTTGTATTTAACTCTGTTAACTTAGCGCGTAATGTCTTGAGTTGTTCATCTTGTCCACCGCGTACAGATGCGTAAGCTTTATCTAGGCTTTTAGCGCTGGTGATTTGCCGCAAAGATGCATCCCGCCCTTTTGCTTCTTGCAATTGAGCTGTCAGACTGCGCTCTTGGTCTTCTAAAGTGGCTAAACTCTCAACTGCGCTTTTAGTTTGCTCTTCAAAAGAGATAATGCCGCTGTAATGTCTATAATTGCTTTCATTTTTTTCGGCATCTCGCAGGCGCCTACGCGCCTCAGGTATTTCGCTACTTTGTAAAAATTCCCGTACTTTCGTCGCTTCCGAACTGATTGTTTTCCTATTTTCATCAATCATTGCTTGCGAAACGGCATTCAGCAATTGCGCTGCAAGTTCGGGGTCTTTCGATTTGTAGTTTAGTTCCAGAATGTTGGTAGCGGGGACAATTTTCACACCCAATCCTTTACTAAGTTCTCCGGATGTGATTTGGCTTCCGGGTGAACCATTGTAGGATTTGAGAGAAGCGATCGCGATCGCTCGTTCCAAAACACGTTCCGATTTGACTAATTCGGCTTGGTTAGCTAAAGGACTCGGACCACCAGGGGCGCCCGAAGATACAGAAGTCAAGTCGCGACCCAATTCAGAAACGCTCACCCTTCTATCATCCTGCATCAGTCGCGCTGATGCTTCATACAAACGCGGGGTAACGGTGAGGTAAGCAAAAGCCCCACCAATTACCGCCGTGAATGTCACTAATGCGGGGAATGCACGCCGCTTTAAAACTGCTAATAATGAGGATATACCCTTCTCCATCACACAAAACCTTGTTTCATTGGTGATTGATCGTTTGTCGTAAATTGGTAGAGCACCTAACAATTTAAACATTTGTTATTTTTTGCCGATCGCCTCAGCCAGCTCGCTTTCACGCTGCGAAATACCCACTTCAACTGGTGCAGGCGATTTCAACAGTGTGGTGTATAGTTTTAAGGTTTCAGAGGTAATGCGATCCCAACTATAGTTATTTTCTATGTGCTTTTGGGCATTTTTAGCCATTACTGCGAGTTCTTGGGGATGATTAACTGCCCAATCTAAAGATTTAATGCAGGATTTAACGTTTCCAGCTTCAAAAAGCATTCCCCGTCCGTTATTAATTAACTGTTGGTGGGGTGGAATGTCGCTTGCTAGTACGGGAATACCTTCGCGCATTGCTTCTAGCATTGCTAAAGGTAGTCCTTCTAAGTCAGAAGGCAGAACAAATAATCCAGCACCCCGGACAATTTCTGCGAGTCGAGAACCTCTGAGTTCTCCAGCAAAAACGATATTGCGATCGCTTGCTACTTTTTCTAATAAATTGGCGGTGAAGGTTTTGGTATCGCTGACACCACCTGCTAATACTAATTTCCACCCTTTCGGTTTGAGGGTAGAAAAGGCTTCAACCAGCAAGTCGGGACACTTTTCGGGTACGAGTCTGCCCAAAAATACAATATAGCGTCCTCGTTCCAGACCCAAATCAGTGCCGTATTTAAAATTGGGGTCAGAATCAGCGTAACTGGCGGGAGCGTTGGGGATGTATACTGTTTCGCGATTGTAAGTTTGCCAAAAGTACTTTTTCAGTGCGTCTGATACAACTATAAATCCGTCGGCGAAACGGACTGCGGCTTTTTCACCTAGTTGAATCAGCCGAGTTGAAAAACTACCCCATTTGGCACGTTGCCAATCTAACCCCTGACAGGTGACAACTACTTTTGCAGATGTGGCGATGTTGGGTAAGCAAGTAAATAAAGATGGACCTAAGGCATGGAAATGAACGATATCATATTTTTTGCCAGTGGCGGCGATCGCTCCCAGTCCTGAGGTAATAAATGCATCTACTCCTCTTAAGTGTCCACCTGGTAGAGAAATAACTCGCACGCCTTTGTAGTCATAATTCTCAACCCAGGAACAGTCAGTGTAAGAAGAGCGGGCAAATAAATCGACACTGTGTCCTTGTGCAACCATGCGGGGATACACTTCTGCACAGTAATGCTCTATACCACCTTGTTTCGGAGGTAGACCTTTTGCACCAATTACAGCAATTTTCATATTTATCACTTGTTTTCTGGAGGTAGTGTACAACCTGATACACAGACGCTATTTGGTCTGAAAAACTGCACCAGGAACGCGCGATTAGGCGCTATTTTTTGTGTTCTCCAATGTTTGCATCGCTGCAATACAGAGTTGCTAAAACGAATTTTGGGTTAACCGCATTCGTGTTTAGGTAACAGCAAAACTAACTCGCTGTTCCCAACGATTTAACATTTGGGCGTAGACATCTCGAACAACCGTGCGGGCTGCATAGGGTTGTGCAGTCCGGATACACGATTCAATCGGATAATCTTCTGGATGCTGTAGTACCTTGCGTAAGGCATCAGCGATACACTCGCTTGTGCGTTGCTTACAAACAACTCCACTGTTAGGAGTTAGCAATTTCGGGGTTTCCCCACATTCAGTTGTGACTACTGGCGTTCCGCTAGCCAGCGCTTCTAGGACGACCAAAGGTAGACCTTCATAAGCGCTACTCAGCACAAAGGCGTTACATATACGATGCAACTGTGCCAGTTCTGCAATTGGAACAGCACCAAGCATTGTTACTCGACCTGTTAAACCTAAGGTATCAATTTCTGCGCGAACTTGAGCTGCTAACTCTCCATCACCGGCTATAAGTAGGTGAACGCAAGGATCGTTTAAAGCTGCAAAAGCACGTACTAACAATGTTGGATCTTTCTGCGGATGCAGGCGACCCGCAAACAGCACAAAACGTGTATCATCCGATAAACCTAGCTTTTGCGCTAGTTCGCGCTCTTTTACTTCTTTCTCTTGCTGACTCAAGGGATAAAAAAGCTCGTTATCAAACGAGTTTTTAATGTATGCAACGCGATCGCTAACACTCTTATAACGCTGTTTATAATGTTTTACTGCATCAGTGTTGCATGAAAGAATTTGGCTAAACTGAGGCACTAATAAACTCTCGACAGCGAAATATGCTGCGGGAAATCTTCGCCAAAGAATCGCCTTCTTATCACCCACAGTTTGCATTTGCGTGTGAATATCATTGTGTATGAATAAAGTTTTTTCTCCTTGCCAATTAAGGGCTGCTAAGGTAGGCTCTAGCCGATGAAAATGCATGAAATCTGACTCAAAGCATTGCCCTACAAGCGCTGCTGTATACTTTACCGTCGTCGGTATCAAGCTTCTAACATTATCATTTTCCAGAGAAATTAGAGGTAGGAAACTAATTTCTCTACCTGCAAATTCGGCTGATTGCCATTTGAGAAGAGGCTGGCTTTTATCGTTTCCTGTTCCTACTAGTCGCACCGCAAATTCTGGAGGTGCGTATTTGATAAATATGTTTATTAAGGTCTGAATGCCCCCGATAGTAGTGTTCCAAGGATTGAACTGGTAAAAAATTGTGAGAACTGGTTTACGCATTACTACAACCCTGGACAACTTGTGTAAACACTAATATAAGTTTTAACACAAAATCTTAAAGTAAGTGTAATTTTAACTATATCCATAGATGTATTTAGTTTCATCTCCACTTCGTAGTATCTCTTAGGTAATATTTTTTCTTCTCAGTGAATAAAATGCCAGCAGAGTAATTTTTCGCTCTATTTGTCTAATTTATTTCACTTGGGAAAATGGTATGGAAGAACACAAAACTTTGCAAATTTTTATACGTTAATAGCAAAATGCTTGACATGAACTTAGTCATGGCTTACACAACTCTAAATTATAGAAAAATTCACGCTCAAAAGTTGCAATTAATTTTTATCTGCGGAGCGTGAATGAAGATACACTTCAACGTAGTGCTTACTTTTAGGTGGTGAAAAGATGCTTGACCATGATGTGCCGACAAGCTGTAAGGCGTTTAACTTAACCGATTGAGCTACGGTGTGAATGTAAATCTAGACTAAAAAATCTGCAACAGTCTCATGCATATTAGCTGATAATTTGGCGTTGAGAGAAGTAAGTAGCAACTAACAGCATCAAGCGCCAAAACCAGAATTGAAGATATTAAAACACGAATAAACACTATCAAAGGAAAGTTCTCATATTTCAAAGATATTGTACTTTCCAAATATGCACACCGATGTTAGGTCTATAGAAATCTTGTCTGCCTCTGTAAATGAATTAACAAAAACTTAAGTTTGGCAAAAAGTCTAATTAACTCAAATCGCTTGAAAAAGTTATAAATGTAATGCAAACGCCAATATTAACGGCTTTTGAGCAATAACTTTTGAATCTGGAAAAATAGCGGTTAGCTCGAAATAGAATGATAGCTGTTATCATGAGGATAGGTATTCCTAAATGACATATTGCACCCCTGCAACAAAGAGTCGCCTTATGTGGACAGGCTTGTGAGCGTAGATCCGCAACCACCCACGACTCGGAACTTCGGTTGCCTGTCCACATAAGTCTTGGGAAAGACTCGCCCAATTAAAAACGGCAATAAGTCGAAAATTGTCCGCGTGTTGGATGAATGTGTGGGTGCATTAGGTAATAACACCTAACGCACCACCAATCATAGCAGATGGCGCATCTATTACAGCTTGGATTTGGCTTCTAAATTTTCTAAGCGGCTTTTGAGTTCTTGATTTTGTTGTTTTACTTGGTCGAGTTCTTCGCGTAATTGACGCAGAGTTCCTTCTGTACCAACATGAAGACTTACTTTGGTGATTTCTTCTTCAGCAAAACGACGCACCCGTCCATCAGCTGTTTGGTCAGCAAGCGATCGCAAAATCGAGATCGCTTTCGGGGTTTCCATTTGTCCGAGTGCAACAACTACTGCAACTTGCGTTAAAAAGAAGCTTTCTTTGGCAAGCGTTGCCAATCTATTTAAAATCGCTTCTAAGTTGGCAGGAGTTTGACCAACAGAAATTTTACCCAAAGCACGAATTGCCGATAAACGCAAGGGTTGCGGTATACCGATTTTGGTGTATTCGAGAATTAAATTTAAAGCGGCTTCAGAAGTTTTGAGTTCTGCTAAACCAGCGATCGCACCACTGCGAACAACTTCATTCCAACCAGCTTTTTCTGTCAAAACTGATTTTAGCAGCTTTAGTACCTTTTCTTCCCTTGGTTTGTCATCCAAATTAGCAGAAGCGATCGCGCCAATTGAGCGAGCTGCCATTGCCTCTACATAATAACTAGGATCAGAATCTTGTAAAAGCGGTTTTAAAGCCTTATAGCTTTCATTCGTCTTGATTGTACCAAGCGCTTCCGCCACAGATCGCCGCACGAAAGAACTTGTATCTTTTAATCCAACAACTAACTGATCAAAAGCCTGATCTAACTTGATATTTGCTAGTTGTTTGGCTACTTCCACACGTACACCCCAGAAGGTGTCATTTTGTAACGCCGCAGACAACGCATTTACCGCTTCTAAACCTCCTTTTTTCGCCAAAGCTTCGGCTGCATATATACGGGAGATAGGATTCGGGTCAAATTCCATCTGTGCTTTTAACTCCGCTACCGGATATTCTAAAGACACAGTTTTCAGATAATTGTTCCCGACATCAAAACTAATAAAGTTCGGTTTCTCCCTAAGTGGAAAGTAAAAGCTTTGTTCGCGTTCATTCACACGCACTGTAAAGATTTTCAAGTTAGGTAGAGACGTTCCAGTGGAACGTCTGTACAAAAGTTCGGAGTTCAAAGTTGAGAGTGGGGAGTTAGGAATATTCTCTTTACTCCCGTACAGACGTTCCGGCGGAACGTCTCTACCTAACTCCTCACTCCTAACTTCTTCGTGTGGGGTGTAACCAAAACCGATGGGGATTTTCAAATCAAATAAATTATTAGCGTTATCTGTGGTAACTTGATTCTGGGTAACTGTGACTTTTGCCAGCTTTGCATCTTGATCCCAAGAGTAAGCGACTTTAAAATCAGGATGACCACCGCGATAAACATACTGGTCGAACAAAAACGTCAGATTGCGTCCAGTAGCTTTTTCAATCGCCCTTAGTAAATCGATTGTTTCGACAGTTTTGTGGGCATTATCCCGGACAAATGTCTGAATTGCTTGCCAAAATAGTTCTTCGCCTAATTCTGCGCGAATCATGTGATATACACAAGAACCTTTTTCGTAAATGTGGCGATCGTAAAGTTCGATCGCTTCTCGGTAAACGTGTGTCACCATCGGACGCCGGTAACGAGATGCATCTTCAGCTAAATAACTACGCGCTTCCAGTAACCGATAATATGCAGCTTCTTGATCGCCATATTCATGTTCTGTCCACATCACCTCAGAATAGGAAGCCATTCCCTCCTTCACCCAAGCGTGTGACCAATGTTTTATCACCACCAAATCGCCAAACCATTGATGCGCGAGTTCGTGGACAACTAAACTTTCGCTATTGCGGTTATCTAATGCAGCGCGTTCATCCAGCAAACATCTATCAGTTAACAGCGTGGTGGATGTGTTTTCCATCCCACCAAAGATGAAATCATCAACGCATACTTGATCGTAGTTGGGGAAAGCATAAGGATAACCATATTTTTCGCTTAAAAACTCGATCATGCGCGGAGTTTTGCCCATGCTGCGTTTAGCATCTTCCTCGCGTCCCTTTTCTACATAGTAGGTGACGGGTTTGCCTTGCCACTCATCGTGAATTGCCGCAAAGTTGCCTACAGCCAAAGTCATTAAATAAGTAGGATGAACTTGTTGTTGTAACCAGTGGTATATTTTATCATCGCCGTCTTCTGTGGTGTCAATTAGTTCGCCGTTGGAAATGGCTACAAACTGTTTGGGTACTCGGACTTTGATTTCACTCGAAGATAATTGTCCTGGATAGTCAAAGCAGGGAAACCAGAAGCGCGAGTCTTCGTCTTCTCCTTGAGTCCAGACTTGAATAGGTTTGTCGGGGTAATGTTTGTCAGGTTGAATAAAGTAAATACCGCGTTGGGGTTTTTCGACAGAGTAGGCGATCGCCATCAGCAATCTTACCCCTACTTGCGTCGGTTGAGGAAGTTGGATGAAAAGCTGTTCTCCATCGCAGTCAAACTTGGATGACACCTCGTTGACTTCGACAGACTTAATGTTCAAATTCACCGCATCCAAAGTCAAGCGATCGACCCCATTGCGGATTGGTAATAAGCGAATGCGACAAGTACCGTGGTAACTTTGGTTAGGAATATCCAAGCTGAGGTCTAGATAAATATGCTCTACCTGTCCTGGGCGATCGGGGTTATAGTGTGGTTTTGCACCTGGTAACTCAAAAGATCTGTGGTGATTATTCTCGGCTTCAAAAGAAAACTGCGACATTGATACTTACTAACCTTATAGGGAAAGAAAACTCTTACTGAATCTAGATAAGACAAATAGCGAAAGAAGTGTTTTTTGCCCAAGTCAACACAGCAATGAATGGTCGTTAGTTAAAGAGGACAGTTCCACAAGATGGTTTCCCTCTCGTATCTGTCTTCAATAAATGCACTCACTGATTGCGATCGCACCCCTTTGACACTTGATTAACAGCGCTTTACGCGCGCGTAAAGCACCAAAAGAAGTGTCAATACTGTTAAGCGTTTCTATAGCTTAGAATAGCTGACCAGAGCGCGATCGCACTTATCGAGTGGGAATTAACAACATACCATTTACGGATTCATTCCTCACCCCATTGAAGTAATTTTTGGAGGAATTTCCTTTGAATGAGTTCTTTGTATTACTAAAGTCCCTAGTAAATAACGCTACATTTGTGCAAAAGAACAATAAATCAGCAAACTCCACCATGACGCTTGTACAAGCCTCAGTAACAATTTGAGGAAAATAGGATAACATCAATGCCCGAAACTAAATCAAAATTTTTAATTCCTGCTATTGGCGCTGCTGTAATTGTCACAGGAAGTATAGCGGCTTATATGTATCTAAAAGGACCGTTTGGCGATAGTTCAGGCGCTTTGGCAAGTGCTAAAATAGTTCCTTCTACAGCATTTATCGCAACTTATGTATCTACTGACCCTCAAGCTTGGGCGAAGTTACAGCAGTTTGGCACACCAGAAGCACAAAAAATAGTCGCAAAAGGTCTGGATAGCTTAAATAAAGATTTGCTTACAGAAAGTAATATTTCTTATGAAAAAGATTTAAAGCCTTGGGTAGGTGGTGTGATGATTGCTGTGCTACCATCAACTTCAGCTAACCCCGCTCCAAATGCTCCCCCAGCGACACGAGAACCGAATATTTTGATGGTGGTGGGAATTAAGGACAAGCTTGCTGCATTAAATTTTGCTAAAAAATTAAAGCAAGAAAAAGGCGTAACCACAAAGGAAATTGACTACAAAGGCGAAAAAATTACCGAAACTACAGGTAAGGGGAAACCCTCATATAGTGCGGTTTTAAATAATACTTATGTGGTACTTGCTCCATCCAGACAACCTGTAGAAAATTCAATCGATACGTATAAAGGACAACCATCTTTTGCGAGCAAACAAGGCGCAGACAGCGTTTTTGCGAAAAATGTAGATGTAAAAAATAGTGTAGCGAAAATTTACGTACCAGACTATGGCGGGATGGTACAGCAATTAATAGCGACAAATTCCCAAACTACGATACCTCCAGAAACTCTCAAGCAGTTGAAGCAGGTGAAATCGATGGTAGCGGATATTGGTATTGATGATGCGGGAGTGCGGATGAAAGCGATCGCCAACTTAGATCCGCAAGGAAGCAAATTTCAGTATCAAAACACGAGCGCGAAAATAGTAGCAAACTTTCCCGGTGATACTTTAGCGCTAATTAACGGACAGGGGATCAGCAGTTGGTGGTCAGCAGTAGTCGAAGAATCAAAAGATTATCCGGAATTTAAGCAAGTAATCGAACAAGCACGCGGACAGCTTAAAGCGGTAAATTTTGACTTAGATAAAGATATTTTCGGGTGGATGAATGGGGAATTTGGTTTTGCGGCGATTCCTTCCAATCAAGGTATTTTAGCACAACTTGGTGTAGGCGGAGCATTTGTATTTGACACAAGCGATCGCAAAACCGCTGAATCTACCTTCGCCAAATTAGATAACCTCGCCAAAACCCAAAAAATCAACGTTGCCCAAAGAAATATCGGCGGTAAAGATGTAACTGAATGGCAAATTCCCCAACAAAGTGCATTGTTAGCACATGGTTGGTTAGATCAAGATACCGTATTTTTGGCGTTGGGTGGTCCGATAGGTGAGGCGATCGCCCAACCCAAAACTCAATCTCTCGACAACAGCGACAACTTTAAAGCCGTTACCAGTTCTTTACAAAAACCTAACGGCGGCTTTCTCTACCTAGATATGGATAAAACCGTTTCTCTTGCAAATCGTTATGCCGTCCAAGGTCAAGCCATCCCCCCAGAAGCCGCTGCCATCCTCAATTCCATTCGTGGACTCGGTGTAACCGCTACCAGTCTCGACAAATCCACCTCTCAAGTAGAAATGTTGTTAGCACTCAAACCAAAAACTGCTAAATAGGGCAATGGGCATTGGGCATAGGGCATAGGTTTGGCTGTGCGGTCTTGGGGTCTCACGCCACTTGCTTCAACGGGGGGAACCCCCGCAACGGGGTGGCTCCCCAAGTGGAGCATCTGCCGTCATCGGGCATTGGGGAGGCAGTGCGTAGGCATCGGCAGCGCGGTCTTGGGGGTTCCCCCCATGAGCGACTGCCGCAAGGGTTTCCCGGCAGACGCGAAGAAAGCCGTCATTGGGCAATGGGCATTGGGCATTGGGCAACCTGCCCCCCCTGCCCCCCCTGCCCCCCCTGCCCCCCTGCCCCCATTCCCCATTACGGATTGTCATTTTGCTCAACAGACTTTTATGATGCCAACAGTAGAAAAATAGTTAAACCAAATTTACTAATGACTGCTGCTGTAAAAACTGCTCCTGACTTAACTTCCCGTTTGGTGAATCGCATCTTAGCAATTAAGCCGCTATACAACCTAGCCAAACACCAAGCCAGACAAATGATGATCAAACGCGCCGAAAAAATAGGCGTACCTTGGAACAAAGAAGTAGAGACACTAAAAGCGCGTGATTGGGAAAGCGATTTAGCTGAAGTGCAAAATCCCCAGCTTTCTTACCCAGAATATTACTTCCGCCCATTCCACGCTTACGAAGCCGGAAATCTCGACTGGGAAGCAGCTTTAGAGTTAGAAGTTGCTGCTTGCACAGTCCACGCGGGAATTTGGCGAGATGCTGGGGCGCAAGGCGACGCTAAACTACGTCAAAGTTACCACGATATCCTTAAAGCACAAATTCCCCATGAACCGCAAGACATCCTAGATATGGGGTGCAGCGTGGGTTTGAGTACATTTGCTTTGCAAAAGATTTATCCCCAAGCCAAAATTACAGGCTTAGACTTATCTCCTTATTTTTTAGCCGTTGCTCACTACCGAGAACAGCAACACAATTGTAAAATTAACTGGGTTCATGCCCCTGCCGAATCAACTGGACTATCAGATGCATCATTTGATTTAGTCTCAATTTTCCTGATGTGCCACGAATTGCCCCAATCAGCAACCAGAGAGATTTTTACAGAAGCGCGGCGTCTGTTACGTCCGGGTGGACATTTGGCAATCATGGATATGAATCCCAAATCGGAAATTTATACCCAGATGCCGCCTTACATTTTGACACTGCTCAAAAGTACTGAACCATATTTAGACGAATATTTTGCCTTAGACATTGAACAAACCCTTGTGGAGGCAGGTTTTAATGCACCTACCATAACTCGTAACACTCCCCGTCACCGTACCGTAATTGCTCAGATGAGTGGCTGATTTATCTGTACTGCTGTGTGCCGTTATACCACCGCTGCTGCTTCTTGGTTACTACTATTGCCGTGTCTCCACTGCCCCATCTTTGCTAAGGCTACTATTGTTCTTCATCGTCGGGGCAATATCTGGTTTCATCGCTCTGAGCCTAGAATGGGTTTTTGAAACTGTAGCCAACTCAATTGTAGACTGGCGGCAGATGAATAAATCCCTTCCTGGTATCGCCCTGCGGCAGCTTGTGGAGATTGGTCCAATAGAAGAAGGCTGCAAGTTAGCAGCGGTTATTGCCCCAAGTTGCTATTTTCAACGCAGGTATCAATTACGACCCGGTAGCGTTTATCTCTTCACCATAGCTGTTGCCCTTGGATTCACCGCTCAAGAAAACTGGATTTACCTTTACAATGGCACGGCATCAATTTTTGAGCGTAGCATCGGTACGCCAGTCCACGCCTTGTTCTCGGCTCCTTGGGGTTATGCGCTGGGAATATTTATTGGCTCATACATTCGTTTATCTCGATACAAAAAAGTTATTCCCAGTGCTTGGCTAAATTCAGTAATTTGTCATGCTTTAGTTAATTTTCTATCTAGTGCTTGGCGTTACCCAGCACCGTTAAGCTTCCTCAGCTATGGTTTGTTTCCGTTTCTATTGTGGATGTTTTGGCGATTGGAGCAATTATTGCGAAAAGTGCAAAATAAAGCGCCGATTACTCTGATTTCTGGCTATACACCCAAGCTTCGTAACTGGCAACGGGGTTTAGTGCTGTTTGCCCTGATGATAGGTGGAAATGCAATTTTTGGGCTTTTTTTGATGGGAAGAATTATCAGTCCTTTAAGTCTGTCGCAACTTTTTTACCCTGATATTTTCTGGTTTATATTTCCCCGCTTCCTATTAAGTCTAATTTTCGCAATCATAGCGTGGCTAATTTATCGCTATTTAAGACGTTCAGCGCGACGGCAATATTTTTAGGTGTCAAATATTATCGGGATGATTTGACAAACAACGTTGATAAATTCAACATAATTGTAGAGACGTTCCGTCGGAACGTCTCTACGATTTATCCCACAATCGGTGCGACGGCAATATTTTTAATTAGCTAACAATCTACGTGCTAATGGTTGAGGAGTAGTTGTCTGCCCTGATTGTTATATTTATATGTAATCTGAGCTACACACGCATTAAAACTCGCTGATTTTCTGTAAGGATTCAGGTCAGGGGTATTGACAAGTGTGACATCTCAGGCGGAATATCACAATTATGGAAAAAGACCTGCCTGTGAAACTAGACCGTGAAACGCTTCTCCAGTTGGCTCCGGAAGAAC
>JAESGF010000191.1_pt1 | contig 40783 bp, 51 predicted proteins | sample 9269621 | NCBI WGS metagenome assembly JAESGF01 (sample SAMN14515066, study PRJNA621663) | algae metagenome | isolation source: Tolypothrix carrinoi HA7290-LM1 and co-occurring heterotrophs from dry rock... | place: USA: Makauwahi cave, Kauai, Hawaii | collected 2011-01-06
CGCCATGCTCGGCTGCGCCTGCGCGTGGCTCCGTGCGGCCCCTTGACGCCGCCACGGTCCTCTCCGGTCACCGCACGAACCGGTACGGCGTCACCGACCGCCGCGAGATGTCGACCGCGAGCTTCGACAGGAGCGGCGGGAAGGCGCGCCAGTTGCAGTCCTCCCGCGGGCAGAGGCGGCAGTTGACGCCGATCGGCGAGATCGTCGTCTCGCGGTGCTTCGGCGAGAGGTCGAGCCCGTCCGCGTAGACGAGGCGCCCCGCGTGCGTCTCCTCCGCGCCGAGGCCGACGACCAGCTCCTGCCCCGGCATGTGCGCGCCCGCGCCCGGCCGCTCCACCGTGCGGGCGACGGTGACGAAGGTCTGCCCCTCCGGCAGCGCCACGGCGTCCACCACCACGCGGCCCGGGGTGCGGAACGCCTCGTAGAGGCGCCAGCGCGGGCAGGTGCCGCCGGAGCGGGCGAACGGGAAGACGCCGCCGCCGAAGCGCTTCGAGATGTTCCCGGCCCGGTCGACGCGGATCATGAAGACGGGCACGCCGCGGTCGCCCGGCCGGCGGAGCGTCGTGAGCCGGTGCGCCACCTGCTCGAACGACGCCGCGAAGCGGGAGGCGAGCACCTCGACGTCGTAGCGCAGCCGCTCCGCCGCCTCGTGGAAGCGATCGTAGGGGAACATGATCGCCCCGGCGAGGTAGTTCGCGAGCGTCAGCCGGTAGATGCCGCGCGAACTCTCCGACGTGAGGCGGCCGTCGTTCGCCATCGCGCGGACGAGCTCGCCGGCTTCGAGCTGCCCGACGAGCTGCGCCACCTGGAACGTCCGCCCCGAGGGCGCGAGGAGCTCCGACAGCATGAGGCGCTTCCGGTGCCGGTCGAAGCGGCGCAGGAGACCCCCCATCACGTCGTAGGGCATGATGACGGTGTCGACGTTGTGCGCCGACTTGAGGTGGTTGACGAGGCTCGTCGTAAGCGCCTGGGGGAGATCCGTCCGGGCGTTCGCGCGCCGGTGGAAGTCGGCCGCCACGGTCTCGAGCTCGTCGTAGTAGTTGTCGTGCGCCTGAAGCGCCTCGCGCGTCTCCTCGACCGCGCTGTTCTCGAGGCCCGACGGGGATGCGCCGTCCGCCGTCTCCGCGAGGGCGTCGGCGTCCTCGCGCGCCTGCCGGTAGCCCTCGTGGAGGCGCACGAAGGCGGCGGCGAGGCGCGGGAACATCTCCGCCATCTCCTTGAGCTCGGCATCGCCGATGTCGGCGCCGGCGAGGAGCGGGTCGGCGGCGGCCTCGCGGAGGCCGAGCAGCGTCGAGCCGTCGGACGCGGGGGCGAGGGCGCGGATGTCGACGTCGTAGGTGTCGGCGAGGCGCAGGATGAGCTGCGCCGTCAGGGGGCGCTGGTTGCGCTCGATGAGCGTCAGGTAGCTTGCCGAGATGCCGAGCCCCTCCGCCATCTGCGCCTGCGTGAGGGCGAGGGAGCGGCGCAGCTTGCGGATCTGCGGACCGAGGAGGAGCTTCCGGCGGGCATCGAGGTCGGACATGACAGACATTACAAAGTGACAACGTGTGTCGATCCTACCTGATACAGCCTTGCTCCAGCAATCGTGGCGATCGCTGGACGCGGAACACAGTTTGGCGCTTGTTCACCCCCGAGGCCGGAGTGCCGGCGGAATGCGATGAAAGAGAGCGTCATGGTTACCTTCGCCGATCTCGTCCCCACCGCGGAGCCGGACCGGTTCGACGGGATCACCCGCGCCCACACCGCCGACGAGGCGGCCCGGCTGCGCGGCTCCGTCCCGATCCGCCACACCCTTGCCGAGCGCGGCGCCGCACGCCTCTGGAAGGCGCTGCACGAGGAGCCCTACATCAACGCGCTCGGCGCGATGACGGGCGGCCAGGCCGTGCAGATGGTGCGCGCCGGCCTCCAGGCGATCTACCTTTCCGGCTGGCAGGTGGCGGCCGACGCGAACACGGCCGGCGCCGTCTACCCGGACCAGTCGCTCTATCCGGCGAACGCCGGTCCGGAGCTCTGCCGGCGGATCAACCGCGCGCTCCAGCGGCAGGACCAGATCGAGCACGCGGAGGGCGGCGCCACGCGCGACTGGTTCGCGCCGATCGTGGCCGATGCCGAGGCCGGCTTCGGCGGGCCGCTCAACTGCTTCGAGATCATGAAGGCCTACATCGAGGCGGGCGCCGCGGGTGTCCACTTCGAGGACCAGCTGGCAAGCGAGAAGAAGTGCGGCCACCTCGGCGGCAAGGTGCTCATCCCGACCATGGCGCACGAGCGCAACCTCAACGCCGCCCGCCTCGCCGCCGACGTGATGGGCGTGCCGACGCTCGTGATGGCGCGGACGGACGCCGAGAGCGCGAAGCTCATCACGTCCGACGCCGACGAGCGTGACCACCCGTTCATCGACTTCGACGCCGGCCGCACGTCCGAAGGCTTCCACCGCCTGAAGCCCGGCACCGGCGTCGACCACTGCATCGCCCGCGGCCTCGCCTTCGCCGACAAGGCGGACCTCCTCTGGTGGGAGACGTCGAAGCCGAACCTCGAGGAGGCGCGCCGCTTCGCCGAGGCGATCCATGCGAAGTTCCCCGGCAAGCTCCTGTCGTACAACTGCTCGCCGTCGTTCAACTGGAAGAAGAACCTCGACGAAGCCACCATCGCGAAGTTCCAGCGCGAGCTCGGCGCGATGGGGTACAGGTTCCAGTTCGTTACCCTCGCGGGCTTCCACCAGCTCAACTACGGCATGTTCGAGCTCGCCCGCGGCTATGCTGCCGAGGGGATGGCCGCCTACTCGCGCCTGCAGCAGGACGAGTTTGCGGCGGAGGCGAACGGCTACACGGCGACCCGCCACCAGCGCGAGGTCGGCACCGGCTACTTCGACCGGATCTCGCTCGCGATCTCCGGCGGCCAGTCGTCGACGACGGCCATGAAAGAGTCGACCGAGACCGATCAGTTCAAGCCGGCCGCGCCGGTCCAGATCGCCGCCGAGTGAGGGGACAGCCATGAACATGATCGCCGACACGTTCGCCGTCGCCACCGAGACGACGGTCGACCTCGTCCGCCAGATCCCGCGGACCGTCACCGGCTTCCACACGGTGATCGAGACCGCGATGGACCGCGAGGACGTCCGCGCCTCGCTGGAGGGACTGGCGGAGAACTCGGCCTTCCGCCTCGTGTCGCTCGAGGAATGCGGCGAGGGGCCGGCCGAGGGCCGCCTCCTCTGCGCTGAGTTCGCGCTGCGCGCGCGACGCGGCTGCGTCGGCGACCCGCAGATCTTCGCGCTCCTGCGAGAGATCGCCGTCCGGCATCGCTGGAACTCAATGGGGAAGCGGCTCGCCCGCTGACGTCGCTTGCAGCCCGCGCGGCCCGGTTCCGCCCGGGCCGCGCCATCGGCGCGGCAACACCAGCTTCGCGCAAGTCGGCGGGGGTACGATCCTCACCTGTAAGGCGTGAGGCATGTGATGAGTACTCAGCTGTCGTTCGACGAGCCTGCAACGCTGCTTGATCTGGTGGAGGCGCTCAGGCTCCCCGCGCCGATTGCAGGGAGCGTGGCCGCGCACTCGCGCCACCTGGTGGACCTCGTCGCGTCAATGCGCGTCATCGCGCTGCCGGACGAGGTGGTGCGCCGCACCGTCCACGTGATGCTGGCCTCCTACGAGGAGGAACTCGTCACGGCGCTCCTCGGCCTCAAGGGTGGAGAGCTGCGGGCGTAATCGGCGTCCCGCCTATTCCTCGGGCTCGGTGGTGAACTGAAGCGGGTGGCCGGCCTCCTTGGAGAGATCGTTCGCCTCGTTCGCCTTCGTCTCGGCGACGTCGCGCGGGTAGACCGACACCACGCACGCGCCCCGCGTGTGCGCGGTGTGCATCACCTTGTAGGCGGCCTCGCCGTGCATGCGAAACACCACCTTCAGCACGCGCACGACGAACTCGCGCGGCGTGTAGTCGTCATTGAGAAGGATGACCTTGTGCAGCTTCGGCCGCTCGGTCTTCGGCTTGACGACCGTCTTCGGCTTGAGGTCGGGGTCTTTCACGTCGATGGGCATTGGGCACCCTCGGTGTGTCGCCTGGCGCCGCTCAATGTAGGAGGCTTGCCGGAGAAGCCCAGCATTTCGGTTTTCCGGCACGCGTTCCGAGAGCGTTTGCCCCGGCGGTGACGCCCCGCAAGGGGCAGGAGGACCGCGACACGCCCGGTGCTCCGCCGCACGGATCGGGTGCGAGCGGGGCAGCGGCTGCGAGCGGTTCATGAATCGCGGCGGTCGATGAAACCCAGCCGCTCGGCGCCGCACCGGAGAATGCGCACTGCTCGTGCGCGCTCCGGCCCGGTCGGGCAGTGCGACGGACACCCGGCGGTGACCGCACCGGGGGAAGGGACGGAGCACCGGACGCCGCCAGGGCTGCCGATGATCGCGCGCCGACGGCGGACCGTTAAGGCCCACGCGTCAGTGAGCCACGTCCGGCCGATGCGGCCCGGTGAAGGCGCACGAACCTTGGGCGCGCCTTCCGCGCGGTGGAGGGCGGCCTAGCGCAGGACGAACGCCTCGATGCCGACCGACGCACCGGCGCCGACGGAGCCGGAGACGCTGATCGGCTGGAGGGTGATCGCCCGCTCGCTGCCGCCCACGAGGGCCGAGAGGCCGATGCCGCCGCCGACCGCCACCGCCGCTCCGGCGCCGACATACTCGCCGCGCAGCTGGTCGGCGACGTTGCCGTCCGTCCGCGTCGTCAGCACCGCCCAGACAAGCGTCATCTCCTCGGTGATGGAGAGGTCGACGCCGACGCTGGTGATCTGCCCTTCATAGTTGAAGGGGGCGCCGGAGCGCGGCTCGAACACGCAATCGAACTTTTCGTTCGTGTACACGATCACGTTGGTGACGCCGGTGAGGCGGCAGGTGAGCACGCCGATGTCCGTGCCGTTGTTGGCGTGGGCGGCGGAAGCGGTGAGAAGGGTCGCGGCGGCGGCGAGAAGGTGAAGCGCTTTCATGCCTAGGGCTCCGGCGTCAGGCGGACGCATTGAAGGGCACGGCCGTCAGGCTGCTCCGGGCCGCGACGCGGCCTCCTGGCACACGCGGCGGGCCTGCGAGAATCGTGGCGGTCCGTCACGGTGCGTTTACGCTGTTCGCCGTCCGCGCGGCAAGGGCGGGTTACCGTGCCGTCAGGCGGCGATGCGGGCGCTGCCGGACGCGAGCGCGGCCTCCAGCGCCGCCTCCGCCTCCCGCGCGTGCGGGTCGAGGTCGATGACGTCCGCCGGCCGCCCGAATCCGACGAGCGGGCGAGACACGGGATCCCCCTGCGCGTAGCGACGGACTTTCTTCACCGATGGCGGCGTGCCGCGCCGGAACAGCGAGCGCACCAGTCCGCGGACGCCGCGGTCCACCTGCAGCACCTCGGACGGCGCGAGGCGGTTGGCCGTGGCCGGCGCGCGGCTCGAGCGCGGCAGGAAGCAGAAGTGGAGGTTGCGCACGTCGCACGCTTCCCACGGCTCGGTCCGGTAGAGGAGCGCCTCGTCCGCCGATGTGAAGCCGTCGCGGAAGCGGATCGCCGTCTGTCCGCACAGGCGCTGGTTGCCGCCGTTGCGGCTCGACGGCCAAGCATCCATTGCGGCGAAGTTTGTGAGGAACGCGACGGACTTCGACGGCGGCGACGGATGGCCGACCGCGGTGCCGAGGATGCTGCCGCCGGTGAGGTGGAAGCTGTGGCCCATCACGCGCCAGACATGATCGAACTCGCCGGCGAGGAGGCGCGGGCGGAAGCGGGCGAGGCCCTCGCGGTCGTACACCTCGTCGCCGTCGATCTTCAGAACCCAGTGGTCCTCACCGGCCCAGGGCTCCACGAAGCGGTGGGTGTCGTACGCATCGGGGACGTCGATCACCTCGACGTGGGAGTGCTGCGCCGCGAACGCCCTCACGATGTCGCCCGTCCGGTCGACCGAGCAGTTGTTGAGGACGAGGATGTGGTCGCAAAAATCAACGAGATTGCCGAGCGCCCAGCCGATGAGGAGGTCTTCGTCCCTCAGCAGCGCGACGCCTTTGATGGAGCGCATCAGTTCCCGGGCCTTCCTGTCTTGCGCTTCCGGCGGCCGCGGCGCTTGGCGTCGGCCGGATCCTCATGTGAGCCAATGCCTACCTTGTGGCGCACGATCAACCCCGCGGCGTCCTCGTCCTTGCGGCGCGGCCGCTCGGTGCGCTTCACGGTCATCTCGTCGAGGCCGTTCTTGCGGGCGCGTGTCGGCGGCAGCTCGTCGTCATCGCGGCGGACGCGGCCACGGTCGGTGCCCGGGCCCATGTCGTCGAGGGAGGGCTTGGCGGCACGCGTGGGGAGATTGGCGGCGCGGCCGTAGGGGCGCTCGCCGCCGAAGCGGCCTGCGGCCTCCTCCACGTCGCGCTGGCGAGCCAGCGGATCGTCGGCGACAAGAAGTTCCGTCTCGCGCAGGCGCTTCACCTCGTCACGCAACCTTGCCGCGGTCTCGAATTCGAGGTTCGCCGCCGCATCGCGCATCTGCCGCTCGAGATCCTCGACGGTGACGCGCATGTTGTGGCCGATCCCCGGCGTCTCGGCCATCCCTTTGTCGATGCGGACGTGGTCGCGCTCGTACATCGATTCGAGGATGTCGCCGATCGAGCGCTTGACGCTCTCGGGCGTGATGCCGTGCTCGGCGTTGTAGGCGAGCTGCTTCTCGCGCCGCCGGTTCGTCTCGGCGATGGCGCGCTCCATCGAGCCCGTCATGTGATCGGCGTAAAGCACCACCTTGCCGTCGACGTTGCGGGCCGCGCGGCCGATCGTCTGGATGAGGGAGGTCTCGGAGCGCAGGAACCCTTCCTTGTCGGCGTCGAGGATCGCGACGAGGCCGCACTCCGGGATGTCGAGCCCCTCGCGCAGGAGGTTGATGCCGACGAGGACGTCGAACGTGCCGAGGCGGAGGTCGCGAATGATCTCGATCCGCTCGATGGTGTCGATGTCGGAGTGCATGTAGCGGACGCGGACGCCGTTGTCGTGGAGGTACTCCGTCAGGTCCTCCGCCATCCGCTTCGTCAGCGTGGTGACGAGCGTGCGGTAGCCCTTCTCGGCCGTCGCGCGGATCTCGCCGAGGACGTCGTCGACCTGGTGCTTGGCCGGGCGGATCTCCACCGGCGGATCGATGAGGCCGGTCGGGCGGATCACCTGCTCGACGAAGACGCCGCCCGCCTCCTCCATCTCCCACGGCCCGGGCGTCGCGGAGACGGCGACCGTGTGCGGGCGCATGATGTCCCACTCCTCGAACCGGAGCGGGCGGTTGTCCATGCACGACGGCAGGCGGAAGCCGTACTCGGCGAGTGTGGCCTTGCGGCGGAAGTCGCCGCGGTACATCGCCCCGATCTGCGGCACGGTGACGTGCGACTCGTCGAGGAACACGAGTGCGTTGTCCGGCAGATACTCGAACAGCGTGGGTGGCGGCTCGCCGGGCTTCCGGCCGGTGAGATACCGCGAGTAATTCTCGATCCCGTTGCAGGATCCCGTCGCCTCCATCATCTCGAGGTCGAAGCGGGTGCGCTGCTCGAGCCGCTGCGCCTCGAGGAGGCGGCCGGCGTTATTGAGCTCGACAAGTCGGTGGGCGAGCTCCGCCTTGATCGACTTCATAGCCTGCTGGAGGGTCGGCCGCGGCGTCACGTAGTGCGAGTTTGCGTAGACCTTAACGTACTCCATCTCTTCCGACTTCTTGCCGGTGAGCGGGTCGAATTCGGTGATCGCCTCCACCTCGTCGCCGAAGAGCGACACGCGCCAGGCGCGGTCCTCGTAGTGCGCCGGAAAGATCTCCACCGTGTCGCCGCGCACGCGGAAGGTGCCGCGGACGAAGTTCGCGTCGGAGCGCTTGTACTGGAGCGCGACGAGGTCGGCGAGAAGCTGCCGCTGGTCGAGCCGCTCGCCGACCTCGATCGAGAATGTCATCGCCGTGTAGGTCTCGACCGAGCCGATACCGTAGATACACGAGACGGAGGCGACGATGATGACGTCGTCGCGCTCGAGGAGGGCGCGCGTTGCCGAGTGGCGCATCCGGTCGATCTGCTCGTTGATCGACGATTCCTTCTCGATGTAGGTGTCGGTGCGCGGAACGTACGCCTCCGGCTGGTAGTAGTCGTAGTAGCTGACGAAATACTCGACGGCGTTGTTCGGAAAGAACGACTTGAACTCGCCGTAGAGCTGCGCCGCCAGCGTCTTGTTCGGCGCGAGGATCAGCGCCGGGCGCTGCATCCGCTCGATGACCTGCGCCATCGTGTAGGTCTTTCCGGAGCCCGTCACGCCGAGGAGGACCTGCGTCCGCTCGTCCTGCCCGAGTCCGGCGACGAGCTCCTCGATCGCCTGCGGCTGGTCGCCCTTCGGCCGGTACTCCGACACGAGGTCGAGCCGGCGGCCGCCCTCCGACTTCTCGGGGCGGGCAGGGCGGTGCGGCTGCCACTCGCCGGCCCGGAACTCCGGCCGGCCCTCCTGGATGAGGCGCTCCAGCGCCGCGACGGTGGCGGTTGCGCCGCTGGAGGTGAGGCCTTCGGCCTCTTCGAGCGGAATGTCGAGGCCCGGAATTGGGTTGAGACCGGCGCCGGCCCGCTCGCGCGCCGAGGCCTTGCCGCCCATGGAGGTACCACGGGCGGTGCGCTCCGGCCCCTTCGCGCGGCCGCGCTTCCTCTCGGGGGCATCGCCGCGCTCGGTCGGCCCGGACACCTTCGGCGGCCGCTTGCGCGGCGCGCGCTCGGTCTCGGCGATGGCTCGGCCGGGGGGCGGATCGTCCGCCTCCACCTCCCGCGCCCAGTCGCTGATGGAGCCGCCGCGGCCGGAGACGGCGCGCTGGGGCTGTTCGGAGAAGCCCGATGGATCGTCTCTGTCGGCCATGGACCCAATATGGACCAGCCCGAGGGCAGGTTCAAACGGTGAACGCCGCACGTCCACGCCCGGCGCATGGGGAGTCAGGCGCGCAGCCGCGCGGCGGCCATGAGGAGCGCGAAGAGCACCGGCTGGTGCAGGAGGTAGATGACGAGCGAGTGCCGCCCCGCCCACGCGAGGACGCCGGGCGCGACGTCGGCCGTGCTCCCCTCCGGCAGCCGCATCGCGCGCGCCACAGCGACGCCGAGGAGCGTGAGGCCGAACCATGGGAAGATCGGCTCATAATCGAACGTCACCGGCGGAACCGGGGCGAGGCCGAAGGGGACGAGGAGCGGGTGGGCGAACACCTCGCTCCGCCACAGCGCCGGAAGGGCGAACACGGCCGCGGCGGCCGCCAGCGTCACCGGCCCCGGCGCGAACAGGAAAGGGAGCGCGAGGACGCTGAAGGTCGCGATCGCGTGGAGGATGCCGAAGGTGATCGGCGCCGGCATCGCGAGGAGGGTGCCCACGGTGACCGCCGCTGCCGCCGCGACGAGGATCGCGAGCCGCCGCAGGAACGGTCGCCAGCGGATGCCCCGGCCGTGCGCGACGACGAGGCTGACCCCGACGAGGAAGACGAAGGTCGAGGCGATCCACGCCGCGAAGGCGCGCCAAACCGGGTTCGACGTGACCGGCCAGTCGACGAAGCCGAAGAAATAGAGATCGAACGAGAGGTGGTAGGCGACCATCGCGACGATGGCGACGCCGCGTGCGACGTCGAGCCAGACGAGCCGCCGCACGCCTGCCGGCGGCGCGCCGGTCAGTACCGCCACGCCTCGGCTTTCGCGAGGATGAAGTCGCGGAAGGCCTGGACGCGGGCGGAGTTCCTGAGCTCCTCCGCGTAGACGAAGTAGAGGTCGTAGGCCGGCGTCTCGGCGCCCACGTCGAGCCGAACGAGCGTCTCGTCGTCCTCCACCAGGAAATCCGGCAGGACTCCGATCCCCGTGCCGGTGGAGACGGCGTAGCGCAGGGCGAGGATGTTGTTGATGCGAACGGTGGGCGTGCGCGGCGAGTCCGGGGTGCGGCCGGCCGTCTCGAGCCAGTTCAGCTCCTTCAGGTACTGCGGCGGGTTCTGGCCGAAGGTGACGAGGCGGTGGGCATCGAGGTCGGCCAGCGACTTCGGGGCGCCGTGCCTCTCGACGTAGCCGCGGGCGGCGTAGACGTGGAAGTGCACGGTAAACAGGCGCCGCTGCACGAGGTCGGGCTGGATCGGCTGGCGCCAGCGGATCGCGATGTCCGCTTCGCGCATCCCGATGTCGAGCTCGTTGTCGTCGAAGATCAGCGAGAGCTGCACGTCGGGGTAGAGCTCCACGAAGTCGGAGATCCGCGCGCAGAGCCAGGTCGAGCCGAGGCCGATCGTGGTGGTGACGCGCAGGATGCCGCGCGGCCGGTCGCGGCTGTCGACGAGCGCGCCCTCAACGTGCTGCAGCTCGCGCGCGATGTCGGACGTCGTCCTGTAGAGCCGTTCACCCTGCTCCGTAAGGAGGAGGCCGCGGGCGTGGCGGTGGAACAGCGAGACGCCGATCTGCATCTCCAGCGCGTGGACTTGCCGGCTCACTGCCGACTGGCTGATGCCGAGTTCCTCGCCCGCGTGGGTGAACGAGCCCTTCTGCGCGGCTGCGTGAAAGACCCTCAATTTATCCCAGTCCATGGGTCAGCTCCGTCAACCCAGGCCGGGTCTCCGCTGGCAGCGCTCGCGTGGCGCCCATGCATCCATAGCATAGCTTGATAAGCGCTGCCGATGAAGATGCGTGCGCTGCACCATCAATGCCAGCGATGATTCACCGAAAGCTCGGCGCCAGCCCCGCCGCGCCATGGCTGTGGCGCAGTTCCCAGATCTCGACCCGCGCCGGCAGCTCGATGAGGAACTCGGCATCGCGCGGCAGGTGGTGAACGTCGGTGGGGTCGGCGCCGGTGAAGGCCGCCATCGATGCGACGTCGGCCCACCATGAGAGGGTGATGAACCACGTCTCTCCGGGCCGGTCCTCGCGAAAGGTCTGGACGGCGAGCGCCTTCTCGGCGAGCGGCGTGATGCCGACCTCGTGGTTGTACGCTTCGTAGGCGTCGGCGACGTCCGGACGGGTCCGGCCGCGCCAGACCCTCGCGATGGTGGCTTGCTGCATTCCGCCCTCCGCGTTCAGGCAGGAAAACGCCAGTGGCGTGCAGGGCGTTCGGCCGGCGGCTCAGGCCGCGACGGCCTCCTCCTGGTGGACCGGGTTCGCGGCGAGGAAGCGTTCGGCCTCGAGGGCCGCCATGCAGCCCATGCCGGCGGCGGTGATCGCCTGGCGGAAGACGTCGTCCGTCACGTCGCCGGCGGCGAACACGCCGGGCACGCTGGTCGCCGTCGAGTCCGGCGCGGTCCAGACATAACCGGAGCTGCGCAGCTGGAGCTGACCCTTGACGAGCTCCGTCGCCGGCGCATGGCCGATCGCGACGAAGATGCCATCGACCGGGACGACGCGCTCGGCGCCCGTCCGCAGGTCGCGCAGACGCGCACCGGTGACGCCAGGAGGCGTGCCGCCGCCCTCGACCTCCGCCAGCTCGTGGTGCCAGACCACCTCGATCTTCGGGTGCGCGAAAAGGCGCTCCTGCAGGATCCGCTCGGCGCGCAGCTCGCCCCGGCGGTGGACCAGCGTCACCTTGTCGGCGTGGTGGGTGAGGTAGAGCGCCTCCTCCACGGCGGTGTTGCCGCCGCCGATCACGACGACGCGCTTGCCGCGGTAGAAAAAGCCGTCGCAGGTGGCGCAGGCGGAGACGCCATAGCCCTTGAACTGCTCCTCCGACGGGAGGCCCAGCCACTTCGCCTGTGCGCCGGTCGCGAGCACCAGGGCATCGGCGAGGTAGACGGTGCCGGAGTCGCCCTCCAGCCGGAACGGGCGGCGCGAGAGGTCGGCCTTCACGAGGTGGTCATAATGCATCCGCGTGCCGACGTGCTCGGCTTGGGCGCGCATCTGCTCCATCAGCCAGGGGCCCTGGATGACGTCGGCGAAGCCGGGATAATTCTCGACATCGGTGGTGATGGTCATCTGCCCGCCGGGCTGGATGCCGGCAACGAGAACGGGCTCCAGCATCGCGCGGGCGGCGTAGATCGCGGCGGTGTAGCCCGCCGGGCCCGAGCCGATGATGAGGAGCCGCGTGCGGACGGTGCCGCCGGTCTCCACCGTGCGCGTGTCAGTCATGGCGGCCTCCCTGCCGAATGCCGGCGGCGCCGGCGATGCGCTCCCCGCCGCGCGGTCCGTGCCGTGGCACGCACTTTAGATGCCCCCTGCCGAGGCGGGCTGCAAGGCTAGCGCGGGGCGCAACGCCTCGGCGAGGGTGCCGGCGGCATCGAGCGGTGGATAAGTCCAGCGGTCGAGGGTGCCGTCGAACCAGCGCAGCGCACCGTGATCGGCGAGGCCCTCGTAGAAGCGCTCGAACTTTGCCTTCCCGCCCGGAAGGCGCCAGCCATAGAGCGGCTTTCCGGTCGCTGCCGCCTCGCTCATCATCGCGAAGGAGTCGGCGGTCGCAACGAAGGCGTCGGCAAGGCCGAGGATCGCGGCGTAGGCGGTAGACGGGTCAGGATGGCGCGCGGCGTCGACGAGGACGTGGCGCGTTCCGGCGAGGCGGTCGGCGATCGCCGCGGTGGCGACGGGCGGAGTGCGCCGCGAGGTGGTAACGAGGAGCGCCACATCGTGCGCGGCCGTGAAGGCGGCGAGCCTGTCGCCGAGTTCCGCCGCTTCGGCCGCGCCGAACCGGTGCGCCGCGCTCGCTCCGCCGACGAGGACGCCGATCCTTGGCCCGGAAAGCCCGCTGATCTCCGGCGAGGCGAGCGCCGCGACCTGCATCGCGGCGCACGTGACGGCCGAAGGCGCCGTCAGCGTCTCGACGAGGAGCCGCGGGCGGCCGAGGAAGGCGTGCGGCCGGTCATGCAATGGCGCCCAGATGAGATAAAAATCTTGAGGCCGCCACACGACCGGCTGAAGCATCGCGACGGGCGCGCCGCCGGCGCGGGACAGGCGGCGGGCGGGCGCAATGCTCTGGCGTCCCGCTGCGATGACCAGCGCCGCGCGCCTGAGGTCCGGGGTGGAGCGGAGGGCTGCCGGGGCACGGCCGACCCGTTCGATGCGCGGCGCAAGACCGAGCCTCTCCGCGACGGCGACCGCCTGCCGTTCGTGTCCCTTCTTCCCCTCCACAGCAATTATTAAGCAGTGCGCCATCGCCACATTCTATATGCAGGGGGACAATGACCGCTCTGCCCGGCTTGACGCATTCGGGCGCGGACACAAATCCTGTATTCGAAGCCTGTGACATTTTGTACGAAAGTGGGCGCTCGGCCGCTATGAAAGTTCGTCTCGACGCCGTGGACTGGAAGATCCTCGCCGCCCTCCAGTCGGACGGGCGCATCACCAACGTCGAGCTCGCGCGCCGGGCTGGCATCTCGGCCCCGCCATGCCTCCGGCGCGTTCGCGCGCTGGAGCAGAGCGGCATCATCAGGGGTTACCGCACGCTCCTCGACGAGAAGGAGCTCGGTTATGACCTGACCGCGTTCGCCTTCGTCGGCCTGAAGAACCAGACCGAGGCCGAGCTCGTCCGCTTCGAGGAGAAGGCGCGCGAATGGACGATTGTGCGCGAGGCCTGGATGGTGTCGGGCGAGGTGGACTTCGTCCTCTTCTGCATCACCGACACGCTGCGCAGCTTCCAGAACTTTGTAATCGAGACGCTGACCGCGACGGAGAATGTGGGGAGCGTGCGCACCTCGCTCACCATCAGGCAGTCCAAGGCCGAGCCCCGCGTGCCGATGGGGCAGGCCCACATCACCGGCCGCCCTGCGCATTACGAGATGCAGTCCTGACCCATCAGGGGAGGGCGTCGAACCACGCCTTCCACTTGGGCACGGCCGTGCCGAAGGTGCCGCGGTGGTCGGTATCGCCGGTCGACACCGCCTCTACGCGGGTGTTTCCCGCCCCGATCGCGGCCTGGTAGGTCGCGGCGAGCCGGCCGAGACCCGGCGTGATTACCTCGTCCGCTTCGCCGAAATGGTTGCGCACGGGTGTCTCGATGATCCAGCGATAGGCGTTCGTCTCCGCGACAAGCCGGCCGTAGGCGGAGCGGGCGAACACGGCAGGATCGAAATAGTCCGGCCGGATCAAGGCGCGGAGGTCGGTCGGCACGTCCTTCGGGTCGAGCGGCTCGCGGAGATAGGCGCGCCTCGCCACGTCGTAGGCCTCGTCGAGGAAGAGGGCGCGGGCGAGGCCCGGGATGCCGTAGTACTCCTCGAAGGCGAACGCGGAGAGGATGAAGAGCGTCGTCGTCCACGGCGCGTCGATCGGGCGGGGGAAGGCGAGGAAGCCGTTGAGGGCGACGGCGATGTCGACCGGCGCGCTTGCCGTCGCCGCCGCGTCGACCGGTATCTCCGCCGCCTCCAGCGCCTCGAGGAGTGCCATCGTCACGAAACCGCCCTGCGACCAGCCGGCGAGGACGAGCCGGTCGGTAGCAATGCCGAGGTCGGCGAGCACGAAGCGGCCGGCCGACAGCATGTCCACCGTCGCCTGCTGGTGGCTGCGCTTCACCATGTAGCCCTCGGGCTCCGGCGAGGTTCCCATGCCGAAATAGTCGGCCGCGACGACTGCGTAACCCTGCCCGGCGAACTGCGCGAGGACGAGCTGCGTCTCCGGCGACTTCTCCGGGAACGACGGTACCTCCTCTTTCCCGTACACCGTGCCGTGCTGGTAGGAGAGGAGCGGCAGCGGCCCGGACGCGCCGTCCGGCACCGCGAGGAGACCCGAGGCGACCGTCGGACGGTTGCCCTGCTCCGGGATGACGGACGTGTAGGTCACGCGGAAGAGGCGGACGGCCGCCGTCGCCGGTGTTGCCGCAATCGCGACGCCCGTGAAGGCCGGCGCGTCGGTGGTGAGGATCGCGTTGAGCCGCTCCACCTCCCATCGGCCGATCGGCTCGTAGGTGATCCCGGCGGCGACCGTCCGCGGCGCGTCCTGCGCCCCTGCCGGCACAAGGGCCAGCCCGGCGAAGGCGAGCGTGGCGAGGGCGAGAAGCACCATTCGGCGGGCGGCGGCGAGGGCGGACGGCATGGGCGAACTCTCCCGGAAGGGGGGCATTATCGTCGGGACCGCGCGGGAGCGCTACCTGAGATTGTCGAGCCGGCCGACATCGACGTCGGTGTGCGTGTGGCGGACGACGAGAGCATCGCCGGCGCTGCCGATCTCGAGCGCGGCGGCGGCGGCGAGGTCGGCGATCCGCAACGAGGCGAGCGCGCGGTCGAGTGGCGCCGTCGCGCGCGGGGCGAGGCGGAGCGTCGTGGTCCCGTCCTGGTGCAGGATTGAGAGGACGGAGCCGATCTCGGCGCGGGCGGCGACCGACAGGATCAGCGAGCGCCAGAACCGCACGGCCGGCTCGTCCCCCTCGTCAGGCGGCGCACCGTCGACGATGACGAGGACGGCGGCCTCGTCGACGAGGCGGCGCACGTCGGCGACCGCCCGCTCCAGAGCGCCGCGGCGGTTCTCCGCAGGAGTGGCGGGGGCGGCGCGTGCGCTGGAAGGCGCCTCCGGATGAAGGACGAGGCAGGCGAGGCGGTTGCCTGGCAGTGGTCCGACGGTGACACGGTAGGAGGCTTCGGCAACAGCCACCGGCGCCGGCGGTTCGGCGACCCCCTCGGCGAGGCAGAACGCGTGGCCGATGGCGGCGAGCACGGCGCGGAGGTCTGCCGGGGCGAACCGGCCGTCGAGCCCCCCAGAGCCCTCGCCCGGCGCGAGGCTGGCGAAGGCAGCATTGCACGCCTCGACCACGCCGGCGCGGCTCACGAGCGCCACCGGGTCCGGGTTGGCGTCGAGGAACTGGATCAGCAGGTCGCCGATCGCGCCCCGCTGGCGCGGGGGGGACGGCTCGCGCGGCTCGAGGGTCACGAGCATCGCCCGCCCGTCTCCCCAATCGACGGCTGACATCGCGACGCGGGCCGGGAACGTCGCCCCGTTCGCGGCGGCGATCATCAGCGTACCGGGCTCCGCTGGCGCCGTGTCGGTGCGGTGGAAGAGGGCACCGAGCCCGCCGGCAGCATCGAGTGCCGCCGCCGTACGGTAGCCGAGGGCCGCATGCGCAGCGCGGTTGAGGAAGGCCACCGTATTGCCGTCGGTCACCACGGCGGGCAGCGGGATCCGGTCGAGAAGCGCTTCGGCCCGCGGGTCGCGGGCAGCTGGCTCGCGCGGAGAGGGGGGCGCGGATGACCCGATGGCGTCGCCGGCGAAGCGCGCCCCGAGCGCGGCGGCGATCAGGCGGAAGGCGTCCTCTCCCGGCCGAGCGAGGCGGTCAACGTCGAGAGGCGCTTCGGCGGTGTCCATGCGGCGGAGAGGGATCGTCCAGTGTGGCGGGGCATTCCAGATGTCGCCGAAGTGTGCTGCCATTGTGTTAAGGGCGCGGCGCAGCCTCTTTTGCCCGCACTCGCAAAAAATATGTTGCACTGCACAATGGCGTCGCTACATAGGGGTGGACGGCGGCGGATGGCCGCAGTCCCAACGACACGGCCGTGGCACCGCCACACACTCATGAAGGAGCTGACATGTCGATGGAACCGAACTATTCGACCCCCGACGTGGTGGCGAACCAGAGCTTCAAGGCCGCCCAGGCTGCGACCGAGGAGTTCACGGCGGAGCTGCCGAACGCCGGGGTCCAAGACCTCGTCCGTGAGATGGCGGAGCAGTCCATCTCGACGGCACGACACATGTATGAAACCGCCCGAAACGCAGCCGAGGAGGCAACGGACATGATGGAAGACAGCTACGAGCACGCCCGCAAGAGCTTCACCGAGATGAACCTCAAGCTCATCGACCAGGCGCAGGCCAACACCGACCGCGTCTTCGCGTTCGCGAAGGAAGTGGCCGGCGTGAAGACCGTCTCCGAGGCAGTCGAGCTGCAGACGAAGTTCGTGCGCGAGCAGTTCGAGGCGTTCGCCCACCAGGCGCGCGAGCTCCAGGAGACCGCGTCCAAGCTCGCCAGCGAGACCACGGGTCCGATGAAGGACGCCTGGGAGCGCGCCACCAACAAGTTCAACGGCTGATTTCAGTCGTCGGCGGCGGCTTCGGCTGCCGTCACGCCAACGCGCGTCGGGCTTTCCGACGCGCTTTTTTTGTGCCATAGGGCCGACGCGACGCGCCGGACGCGAGGCTTTACGGCCCGGCGGCGCGTTCAGGCGCCGACGTAGCTCAGTTGGTTAGAGCGCCGGATTGTGGATCCGGAGGTCCCTGGTTCGAGACCAGGCGTCGGTACCAGCGCGTGCCTTCCCCATCTCCGTATCGCCCGTCCGCAGCAGCCTCGGCCATCGCGGAACTGATCGCGTCACGGCATCAGGAGCCGCACGATCCGTGGCTTTCGCGCAGATCACGAGGGTTGACGTCGAGGCTGGCGAGGGCTATGTGAGCCCGACCGAATGACAGGCCGTCGCTGCGGCCGGCTTCCCGCGCGCGAAACGCTGTCCGGTACCCCGTTTGAGTTCTGGCGCGTTTCGGCCGCCAACTCGCCTCGCGCTGACCCGGCTTTCGTGAGGGAGCCGGGCTGGCGCGTGTCTCCGTTTCGCAGGTTCGTCCTGCAATGACCGGCGTCATCCGCTGGTTCCGTCCGGCAGCGGTCCTGCCGACAGTGTCGTGCGGCTCTGCCGCGTTCTGCCGTGGCGGCCCGTCCGCCGAGATTTCGAAAGCGGTCCAGCCGCTGTTGGGAAGGTTTGATGCCGACGATCAACCAGTTGATCCGCAAGCCGCGCGTCGCGCCGGTGAAGCGCAACAAGGTGCCGGCGATGGAGGCGAACCCGCAGAAGCGGGGCGTCTGCACGCGCGTCTATACGACGACTCCGAAGAAGCCGAACTCGGCGCTCCGGAAGGTCGCCAAGGTGCGGCTCACCAACGGCTACGAGGTCATCGGCTACATTCCTGGCGAGGGGCATAACCTCCAGGAGCACTCGGTGGTCATGATCCGCGGCGGCCGCGTGAAGGACCTTCCGGGCGTGCGCTACCATATCCTGCGCGGTGTCCTCGACACGCAGGGCGTGAAGAACCGCAAGCAGCGCCGCTCCAAGTATGGCGCGAAGCGTCCCAAGTGATGCTGGCGCTCGCCTCCATCGCGCTCGGCGCGCAGCTCCTGTCCGCTGCGCCGTTTCCCGCGGAGGCGGGTGTGCTGATACCGGTGCAGGCGGATGGCCGGCTGCGCCCCGTCGAGCCGCTCACGCCGGCGCTGGAGGCGGAAATTCCCGTCTGCGCCGCAGTGGCTGCTGACGAGACGACAGGCGCATTGGGCAACGGCGACGCGAACACCGAGTCCGCCGCTGTCGAGGATGCGTTGACCCAGTGCCGGGGCGCTGGTGGCAAAGAATGCAAGATTACGTCCGTCGCGTGCGACCCGACCCGGTCGGCGAACTGACGGACAGGATTTATCAAGGGCTGAACCAGAATGTCGCGACGTCACAGCGCTGAGAAGCGGGAAGTTCTGCCGGACCCGAAGTACGGGGACGTCATCCTGTCGAAGTTCATGAACGCGGTCATGTACGACGGGAAGAAGTCGGCGGCGGAAAAGATCGTCTACGGCGCGCTCGACATCTGCCAGTCGAAGTCGCGGCAGGACCCGATCCAGCTGTTCCACGACGCGCTGTCGAACGTCGCGCCGCACGTGGAGGTCCGCTCCCGGCGCGTCGGCGGCGCGACCTACCAGGTGCCCGTCGAGGTCCGGCCGGAGCGGCGCCAGGCGCTCGCGATCCGCTGGCTGATCACGGCCGCGCGCAAGCGCAACGAGAAGACCATGGTGGACAAGCTCTCCGGCGAGCTGATGGACGCCGCCAACAACCGCGGCACCGCCGTGAAGAAGCGCGAAGACACGCACAAGATGGCCGACGCCAACCGTGCGTTCTCGCACTACCGCTGGTAAGCCGAAGGGACGAGTTCGAGATCATGGCCCGCACGCACAAAATCGAAGACTATCGTAACTTCGGCATCATGGCGCACATCGATGCCGGCAAGACGACGACGACTGAGCGTATCCTGTTCTACACGGGCCGCAGCCACAAGATCGGCGAAGTGCACGACGGCGCTGCGACCATGGACTGGATGGAGCAGGAGCAGGAGCGCGGCATCACGATCACGTCGGCCGCGACGACCTGCTTCTGGCAGGACAAGCGCCTGAACATCATCGACACTCCGGGCCACGTCGACTTCACCATCGAGGTGGAGCGTTCGCTGCGCGTGCTCGACGGCGCGGTGGCGCTGCTCGACGCGAACGCCGGCGTGGAGCCGCAGACCGAGACCGTGTGGCGCCAGGCGGACAAGTACAACGTTCCGCGCATGATCTTCGTCAACAAGATGGACAAGACGGGCGCCGACTTCTACCGCTGCGTGACGATGATCCGCGAGCGTCTCGGCGCGCACCCGCTCATCCTCCAGCTGCCGATCGGCGCGGAGAACGAGTTCAAGGGCTGCATCGACCTCGTCAAGATGAAGGCGATCGTCTGGCAGGATGAGTCGCTCGGCGCGAAGTTCGACTACGTGGACATCCCGGCCGACCTCGCCGACCAGGCGGAAGAGTATCGTGAGAAGCTCATCGAGGGCGCCGTCGAGGTCGACGAGGCCGCGACCGAGGCGTACCTCGAGGGCACGATGCCGGACGAGGAGCAGCTGAAGGCGCTCATCCGCAAGGGCACCATCAATTCGAACTTCACGCCGATCCTGTGTGGCTCCGCCTTCAAGAACAAGGGCGTGCAGCCGCTGCTCGACGCGGTCGTCGACTACCTGCCGTCTCCGGTGGACATCGAGTCCATTAAGGGCATCGACGCGCGCACCGAGGAGCCGATCGTTCGCCGCGCGTCCGACGAGGCGCCGCTCGCGATGCTCGCCTTCAAGGTGATGAACGACCCGTTCGTGGGCACGCTCACCTTCTGCCGCATTTACTCGGGCGTGCTGGAGCAGGGCGCCGGCCTCCTCAACACGGTGAAGGAGAAGCGCGAGCGCGTCGGCCGCATGCTGCAGATGCACGCGAACACCCGCGAGGAGATCAAGATCGGCTACGCGGGCGACATCGTGGCGCTCGCCGGCATGAAGGAGACGACGACGGGCGACACGCTGTGCGATCCGTCGGCGCCGGTCATCCTCGAGCGGATGGAGTTCCCGGAGCCCGTCATCGACATCGCGATCGAGCCGAAGTCGAAGGCGGACCAGGAGAAGATGGGTCTCGCGCTCAACCGTCTCGCCGCCGAGGATCCGTCGTTCCGCGTGAAGACCGACCAGGAGTCCGGCCAGACGATCATCTCCGGCATGGGTGAGCTTCACCTCGACATCCTCGTCGACCGCATGAAGCGGGAGTTCAAGGTCGAGGCGAACATCGGCCAGCCGCAGGTCGCCTACCGCGAGACGATTACGCAGCGCGCCGACGTCGACTACACGCACAAGAAGCAGACCGGCGGCACGGGCCAGTTCGCGCGGGTGAAGATCACGATCGAGCCGAACGAGCCGGGTGCGGGCTTCGTCTTCGAGTCCGCCATCATCGGCGGCACGGTGCCGAAGGAGTACATCCCTGGCGTCGAGAAGGGCATCAACTCGGTGCTGACGTCGGGTCCGATCGCGGGCTTCCCGATGGTCGACATCAAGGCGACGCTCACCGACGGTGCCTACCACGACGTCGACTCGTCGGTGCTGGCATTCGAGATCGCGTCCCGCGCGGCGTTCCGCGAGGGCTGCCAGAAGGCGAAGCCGAAGCTACTCGAGCCGATCATGCGGGTCGAGGTCGTGACGCCGGACGACTTCGCCGGGACCGTCATGGGCGATCTCAACGCCCGCCGCGGCCAGATCCAGGGCACGGAAACCCGCGGCATCGCGACGGTGGTGAACGCCTTCGTTCCGCTTGCCAACATGTTCGGCTACGTGTCCAACCTGCGTTCCATGACGCAGGGCCGCGCGCAGTACACCATGCAGTTCGATCATTACGAGCAGGTGCCGCAGGCGGTCGCCGAAGAAGTTCAGGCGAAGTACGCCTGATTTCGCTGGACCTCCAGCGTCTACCCACCTATGCGTCAGCGCCAGAAGCCTTAAGAGGATAGTGGAGATCGCCCATGGCGAAGGAGAAATTCGCGCGGAATAAGCCGCACCTGAACATCGGCACCATCGGCCACGTCGACCATGGGAAGACGTCGCTGACCGCGGCGATCACCAAGGTGCTGGCCGAGACCGGCGGCGCGACGTACAAGGCCTACGACCAGATCGATGCGGCGCCGGAGGAGCGCGCCCGCGGCATCACGATCTCGACGGCTCACGTCGAGTACGAGACGGCGAACCGGCACTACGCCCACGTCGACTGCCCGGGTCACGCCGACTACGTGAAGAACATGATCACGGGCGCGGCGCAGATGGACGGCGCGATCCTCGTCGTGTCCGCCGCGGACGGCCCGATGCCCCAGACGCGCGAGCACATCCTGCTCGCCCGCCAGGTCGGCGTGCCGGCGATCGTGGTGTTCCTCAACAAGGTCGACCAGGTCGACGATCCGGAGCTGCTCGAGCTCGTCGAGCTCGAGGTTCGTGAGCTCCTGTCGTCCTACGAGTTCCCGGGCGACGACATTCCGATTGTGAAGGGCTCGGCGCTGGCGGCGCTCGAGGACTCCGACAAGACGATCGGGCACGACGCCATTCTCGAGCTGATGAAGGCTGTTGACGCCTACATCCCGCAGCCGGAGCGTCCGATCGACGGCGCGTTCCTGATGCCGATTGAGGACGTGTTCTCGATCTCGGGCCGCGGCACCGTGGTGACGGGTCGCGTCGAGCGCGGCATCGTGAAGGTGGGCGAGGAAGTCGAGATCGTCGGCATCCGCAACACCGCGAAGACGACCGTCACGGGCGTCGAGATGTTCCGCAAGCTGCTCGACCAGGGTCAGGCGGGTGACAACATCGGCGCGCTCCTGCGCGGCATCGGCCGTGAGGACGTCGAGCGTGGCCAGGTCCTCTGCAAGCCGGGTTCGGTGACGCCGCACACGAAGTTCAAGGCGTCGGCGTACATCCTGACGAAGGAGGAGGGCGGCCGCCACACGCCGTTCTTCACCAACTATCGTCCGCAGTTCTACTTCCGGACGACGGACGTGACCGGCGTCGTGACCCTCCCCGAGGGCACCGAGATGGTCATGCCGGGCGACAACGTCGAGATCAACGTCGAGCTGATCAACCCGATCGCCATGGAAGACGGCCTCCGCTTCGCCATCCGCGAGGGCGGTCGTACGGTGGGCGCGGGCGTCGTCGCATCGATCATCGCCTGAGGCGATAGGACGAACATCGAGGGCGCGGTGCGAGCCGCGCCCTCTTTTCGTGGCCGGTGATCCCGGCCATCTCTGTGGGCGGGCGCCATGGGCGCCAAGGCTCCGGGCCGCTGGCAGCGGGCCGGAGAGTGTGAGCCGGGAGAGCCCTGGCGACCAGGAGGGCGGGTGCGCCGCGCATGCGCGGAACGGCCTGCCTCAAGCCGATGCGGCGGATCCGCATGACTGCCTCTCGCGACGTCATGAAAGTGACATCGCGGGGGGAAAAGGGCTGGCAATCGGCCGCGTGATCGCATAGGTTACGCGCCGCTCCCCAAGGGGGCGTCAGCTAGAAGAATATAGAGGCCTGTCGGTTTCCTCTCCCGTTGGAGACCGGGCAGGCGGTTGTCGCCTTTGTGGCGGGTGCAAAACCAAGAGCGTCATGAACCAGAATATTCGCATACGCCTCAAAGCGTTCGACCACCGTGTGCTCGATTCCTCCACGAAGGAGATCGTGCAGACGGCTCGGCGCACAGGCGCGCAGGTCCGCGGACCGGTTCCTCTGCCGACGCGCATCGAGCGCTATACGGTGAACCGTTCGCCCCACATCGACAAGAAGAGCCGCGAGCAGTTCGAGATCCGGACGCACAAGCGGCTCCTCGACATCGTCGACCCGACGCCGCAGACGGTGGACGCGCTGATGAAGCTCGACCTCGCCGCCGGTGTCGACGTCGAGATCAAGCTTTAAGGACGAGGTCATGCGTTCGGCGATCATCGCAAAGAAGCTCGGCATGACCCGCATCTACAACGATGCGGGCGAGCACGTGCCCGTCACCGTCCTGTCGCTGGAAGGCTGCCAGGTCGTCGCGCAGCGCACGAAGGAGCGCGACGGGTACGTGGCGCTGCAGCTGGGCGCCGGGCGCGCCAAGGCCAAGAACACGCCGCGCGCCATGCGCGGCCACTTCGCGAAGGCGAACGTCGAGCCGAAGCACGAGCTCGTCGAGTGCCGCGTGTCGGAGGACAACCTGATCGACGTGGGCGCGGAGTTCACCGCCGACCATTTCGTGCCGGGCCAGTTCGTCGACGTGACGGGCACCTCGATCGGCAAGGGCTTCGCGGGTGTCATGAAGCGGCACAACTTCGCCGGCCTTCGCGCGACGCACGGCGTGTCGGTGTCGCACCGCTCGCACGGCTCAACCGGCCAGCGCCAGGACCCCGGCAAGGTGTTCAAGGGCAAGAAGATGGCCGGCCACATGGGCCAGGTGCGCGTCACCACGCAGAATCTGCGGATCGCCAAGGTCGACGTGCCCCGCGGGCTCATCCTCGTGCACGGCGCTGTGCCGGGCTCGGAGGGCTCGTGGATCCTCGTCAAGGACGCCGTGAAGCGGTCGCGTCCGGCCGAGGCGCCCGTGCCGGGTGCTTTCCGGATGCCCGAGAACGATGTCGCGGGTCAGCCCCGCGAGGAGGCCGCTCCGGCGGCCGACCAGACGAACGAGGGTGAGGCGTGATGGACGTCCAGGTCAAGACGCTCGCCGGTGAGGATGCGGGCACCGTCACGCTGCCCGACGAGACCTTCGGCCTCGAGCCGCGCGTGGACCTGATCCATCGCGTGGTGCGCTGGCAGCTCGCGCGTCGCCAGCAGGGCACGCACAAGGCGAAGCGCCGGGACGAGGTGAACGTCACCGGCAAGAAGATGTACAAGCAGAAGGGGACGGGCCGCGCCCGCCACTCCGACAAGTCGGCGTCGCAGTTCCGCGGCGGCGCGCACCCGCACGGGCCGCGCCCGCGCAGCCATGCGCACGACCTGCCGAAGAAGGTGCGCGTCCTCGGGCTCAAGCATGCTCTGTCCGCCAAGGCGAAGGCCGAGGGGATCTTCGTCCTCGACCGTGCCGAGGTCGAGGCGGTGAAGACGAAGGCGCTCCGCGCGCAGTTCGAGGCGCTCGGCCTCACCAATGCGCTCGTTATCGACGGCGCGGTGAACGAGGGCTTCGCGAAGGCGGCCCGCAACATCCCGAACGTCGACGTGCTGCCGCTGGTCGGCATCAACGTCTACGACGTGATGCGCCGTCACAAGCTGGTTCTGACCCGCGCTGCGCTGGACGGGCTTGCGGCCCGGTTCGACGGGTCGGGCCCCGGCGATGAGGTCGACGGCGCTGCCACCGGTCCGGGTGCGTCCGAGGCGGACGTCGCCGGCCATGAGCCTGGCGCGTCGCCGGCCGAGTCCCACGCTGACGAAGGGGAGGCCCGCTGATGGCGATCGCGCTCAACCACTACGACGTGATCCTGTCGCCGGTGATCACCGAGAAGACGACGGATCTGTCCGAGAACAACCAGGTCGTCTTCAAGGTGAAGCGCACCGCCACCAAGCCAGAGATCAAGGCTGCCGTCGAGGCGCTTTTCCGGGTCAAGGTGACGGGCGTCAACACCCTCGTCCGCAAGGGCAAGATGAAGCGCTTCCGCGGCCGCCCCGGCTTCACCAGCGACGCCAAGCACGCGATCGTCACCCTCGCCGACGGCCAGTCGATCGACGTCACGACGGGACTCTGAGACCATGGCACTCAAGCATTTCAAGCCGACGTCGCCGGGCCAGCGCCAGCTCGTCATCGTCGACCGCTCGGGCCTCTACAAGGGCAAGCCCGAGAAGAGCCTCACCGAAGGGCTGCACAAGTCCGGCGGCCGCAACAACCGTGGTCGCAAGACCGCGCGGCATCGCGGCGGCGGTCACAAGCGCGCCTATCGCATGGTGGACTTCAAGCGGCGCAAGTTCGATGTGCCGGCGACGGTGGAGCGGCTCGAGTACGACCCGAACCGCACGGCGTTCATCGCGCTGATCAAGTACACCGACGGCGAGATCTCCTACATCCTCGCCCCGCAGCGTCTCGCGGTTGGCGACACGGTGATCTCGGGCGAGAAGGTGGACGTGAAGCCCGGCAACGCGATGCCGCTGTCGTCGATCCCGGTCGGCACCATCATCCATAACGTGGAGATGAAGCCGATGAAGGGCGGGCAGATCGCGCGCTCCGCCGGCACCTATGCTCAGCTCGTCGGCCGCGACGCCGGCAATGCGATCCTGCGCCTCCAGTCGGGCGAGCAGCGGCTCGTGTCGGGCGCCTGCATGGCCTCGATCGGCGCCGTGTCGAACCCCGACCACGGCAACATCGTGATCTCGAAGGCCGGCCGAAATCGCTGGCTCGGCATTCGCCCGCAGACCCGCGGCGTCGCGATGAACCCGTTTGACCACCCGCACGGCGGCGGCGAGGGCCGCACCTCGGGCGGCCGTCACCCGGTGACCCCGTGGGGTCAACCGACCAAGGGCAAGAAGACCCGCTCCAACAAGGCGACGGACAAGTTCATCGTCCGCTCGCGCCACGCACGGAAGAAGTAAATGACGCGCTCTGTTTGGAAAGGTCCGTTCGTCGACGGATACCTTCTGAAGAAGGCGGACAAGGCCCGTGAGAGCGGTCGCAACGAGGTCATCAAGATCTGGTCGCGGCGGTCGACGATCCTGCCGCACTTCGTTGGTCTCACGTTCGGCGTCTACAACGGGCAGAAGCATGTGCCGGTGGTCGTCACCGAGGACATGGTCGGCATGAAGTTCGGCGAGTTCTCGCCGACCCGCACCTATTACGGCCACGGCGCCGACAAGAAGGCGAAGAGAAAGTAATGGGCAAGGCGAAGACTCCGCGCGCTCTCGCCGACACCGAGGCGAAGGCCGTCAACAAGATGATCCGGATCAGCCCGCAGAAGCTGAACCTCGTTGCCGCGATGATCCGCGGCAAGAAGGTGTCGCGCGCGCTGGCGGAGCTGGAGTTCAGCCGCAAGCGGATTGCGGTCGACGTGCGCAAGACGCTGGAGAGCGCCATTGCGAACGCCGAGAACAATCACGACCTCGATGTCGATGCACTCGTGGTCAAGGAAGCCTTCGTGGGCAAGGCGATCGTGATGAAGCGGTTCCGCCCGCGGGGCCGTGGACGTGTCGGCGGGATCTCGAAGGCGTTCTCGCACCTCACGATCGTCGTCAAGGAAGTCGAGGAGGCCGCCTGATGGGACAGAAGGTTTCGCCGATCGGGCTCCGGCTCGGCATCAACCGCACCTGGGACTCTCGCTGGTACGCGGAAGGCAACGAGTACGGCAAGCTGCTGCACGAGGACCTCGCGATCCGCGAGATGCTCATGAAGGAGCTGAAGCAGGCCGCGGTGTCGAAGATCGTGATCGAGCGCCCGCACAAGAAGTGCCGGGTGACGATCCACTCGGCGCGTCCCGGGGTTGTCATCGGCAAGAAGGGCACCGACATCGACCGGCTCCGGAAGGCCGTCGCTGCGATGACCAACTCGGAAGTGCACCTCAACATCGTCGAGGTCCGCAAGCCCGAGGTCGACGCGACGCTGGTGGCCGCTTCCATCGCGCAGCAGCTGGAGCGCCGCATCGCGTTCCGCCGCGCCATGAAGCGTGCGGTGCAGACCGCGATGCGCATGGGCGCCGGCGGCATCCGCATCAACTGCGGCGGTCGGCTCGGCGGCGCGGAGATCGCGCGGACGGAATGGTACCGCGAGGGTCGCGTGCCGCTCCACACGCTGCGCGCGGACATCGACTACGGCACGGCCGTGGCCGAGACGGCGTACGGCACGTGCGGCGTGAAGGTGTGGATCTTCAAGGGCGAGATCCTGGAGCACGACCCGATGGCGTCCGAGCGGCGGGCGCTGGAGGCGGCGAACCAGGGTTCGTCCGGGCGGCGTCGCGGTGACGACGACGGTGGCGACCGGCGTGACCGGCGCGACCGCGGTCGTCGCAACGAGCGCGGCGACGGGTAAGGAGCGGACCGATGTTGCAGCCGAAGCGGACCAAGTTCCGCAAGCAGTTCAAGGGCCGCATCCACGGCGACTCGAAGGGTGGCACCGACCTCAACTTCGGCCAGTACGGGCTGAAGGCGATGGAGCCGGAGCGGGTCACGGCGCGGCAAATCGAGGCCGCCCGTCGCGCGCTCACCCGTTACATGAAGCGTCAGGGCAAGGTGTGGATCCGCATCTTCCCGGACGTGCCGGTGACGAAGAAGCCGACCGAGGTCCGCATGGGCAAGGGCAAGGGCGGCGTGGAGTTCTGGGCGGCTCGTGTCGCCCCGGGCCGCATCATGTTCGAGGTCGACGGGGTGCCCGAGGACGTGGCACGCGAGGCGTTCCGCCTCGCCGGCGCGAAGCTCCCCATCAAGACGCGCTTCGTCCAGCGCGTGCCGGAGTAGGGCCATGCTGGCTGAAGATGTCCGCGCGAAGACGTCCGACGAGCTCGTCGACACGCTTCGCGACCTGAAGAAAGAGCAGTTCAACCTCCGCTTCCAGCGGGCGACGGGACAGCTCGAGAACACCTCGCGATTTCGCGTGATCCGGCGCGACATCGCCCGGATCAAGACGATCCTTGGCCAGCGTCGCGCGGCCGAGGCGACGAAGGCGGAGTAGAGAATGCCGAAGCGGAACCTCGAAGGGATCGTCGTCTCCGACAAGGGGAACAAGACGATCATCGTGCAGGTGGAGCGCCGTTTCGCGCATCCGCTGCTGAAGAAGGTCGTGCGGCGGTCGAAGAAGTACCACGCGCACGACGAGACGAACCGCTACCACGTCGGCCAGCGGGTCCGGATCGAGGAGTGCCGTCCGATCTCCAAGCTGAAGAGCTGGCAGGTCGTCGGTGCGCTGACCCCGGCGGGCGAGCTGATCATGGCCGACTTCGAGGCCCAGGCGGCCGCGGCGGCGGTGAGCCAGGCCGGCGGCGACGAGGCCGCGCAGGAGAAGGCCGCGAGCGACGCGGCGGAGCACGCGGGGAACTGAGCCCAGCCGCGCCGGCAGGACCGGCGCGGAACGCAGTGACAGGCCGAAAGGCCACCGGACGAATGGACTGAACCGGGCCGCACGGGGGTGACCTCGAGGCGGCCTCAACATTGAGATTAGTGACATGATCCAGATGCAAACTAACCTCGCCGTGGCCGACAATTCGGGCGCACGCCGGGTCATGTGCATCAAGGTGCTGGGCGGCTCGAAGCGGAAGTACGCCACCGTCGGCGACATCATCGTGGTGTCGGTGAAGGAGGCGTCGCCGAAGGGGCGCGTCAAGAAGGGCGACGTTGCGAAGGCGGTCGTCGTGCGGACGTCGAAGGACATCAAGCGGGCCGACGGCTCGGTGATCCGCTTCGACGGCAACGCGGCGGTGCTCGTCAACAACAACAAGGAGCCCATCGGGACGCGCATCTTCGGCCCGGTTCCGCGCGAGCTCCGTGCCGCGAACCACATGAAGATCATCTCCCTCGCGCCGGAGGTGCTGTAATGGCCGCCAAGATCAAGAAGGGCGACCGCGTCGTCGTCCTCGCCGGCCGCGACAAGGGCAAGCAGGGTGACGTCCTTCAGGTGATGCCGAAGGAGAACCGGGCGATCGTGTCCGGCGTCAACACCGTGATGCGCCACCAGAAGCAGACGGCGAGCCAGGAGGGCGGGATCATCACGAAGTCCGCTCCGATCCACCTGTCGAACATCGCGCTCATCGACCCGAACGACGGGAAGGCGGTGCGCGTCGGCTTCAAGATCAACGACGACGGCACGAAGGTGCGCGTTGCGAAGCGCTCGGGGGCCAACATCGATGGCTGATGTCATGACGGCGGAGCTTCCCGCCGGCTACGAGCCGCGCTTCCTGAAGCTCTACCGGGAGACGGTCGTCCCCGGCATGCGCGAGAAGTTCGGCTACACGAACCCGATGCAGGTTCCCCGCATCGACAAGGTCGTGCTCAACATGGGCGTCGGCGAGGCGACCGCGGATTCGCGCAAGGCGCAGACCGCGGCGAAGGACCTCGCGCTGATCGCGGGCCAGCAGCCGGTGATCACGCGCGCCAAGAACTCCATCGCGGGCTTCAAGGTCCGCGAGAACATGCCGCTCGGCTGCAAGGTCACCCTGCGCCGCCAGCGGATGTACGAGTTCCTCGACCGCTTCGTGACGATCGCGCTGCCGCGGGTGAAGGACTTCCGGGGGCTGAACCCGAAGTCGTTCGACGGCCGCGGCAACTTTGCGACCGGCATCAAGGAGCATCTCATCTTCCCCGAGATCGTCTACGACAAGGTGGACCAGGTCTGGGGCATGGACGTGATCGTGGCGACGACGGCGAAGACGGACGACGAGGCGCGCGAATTGCTGCGCCTGTTCAACTTCCCGTTCCGTGACCCGAACCTGAAGGGCTGAGGCGATGGCGAAGAAGGGCAAGATTAACAACAACCTGAAGCGCCGGCACATGGCCGATCAGTTCGCCGCCAAGCGCGAGGAGCTGAAGGCGATCACCCGCGACCAGAATCTCCCGATGGAGGACCGGTTCGCGGCGACGCTGAAGCTCGCCGAGCTGCCGCGCAATTCGGCGCCGAGCCGCGTGCGCAACCGTTGCGACGTGACGGGCCGCCCGCGTGCCTACTACCGGAAGCTGAAGATGAGCCGCATCGCGCTGCGCGAGCTCGGGTCGGACGGGAAGATTCCCGGCCTCGTGAAGTCGAGCTGGTGAGGAGGGTCGCATGAATCTGAACGATCCGCTCGGCGATATGCTGACCCGCATCCGCAACGCCCAGATGCGCAAGAAGAGCAAGGTCTCGACGCCTGGCTCGAAGCTGCGCGAGCACGTTCTCGACGTCCTCAAGGCCGAGGGTTATATCCGCGGCTACACGACGACGCAGCACGAGAACGGCCGCACCGAGATCGACATCGAGCTCAAGTACTACGATGGCGCGCCGGTGATCCGCGAGATCAAGCGCGTCTCGAAGCCGGGGCGCCGGGTCTACTCGTCGGTGACGACGCTGCCGCGCGTTCGCGACGGCCTCGGCATCTCGATCCTGTCGACGTCGAAGGGCGTCATGAGCGAGCACGCAGCGCGCGACGCCAACGTCGGCGGCGAAGTGCTGTGCCAGATCTTCTAAGGGGGCGGGAATGAGCCGCGTAGGCAAGCTGGCGGTGCCGGTCCCCAAGGGGGTCACGGCGACCGTGAACGGCCAGGAGGTCAAGGTGAAGGGCCCCAAGGGGGAGCTCTCCTTCACCGTGCCCGACCAGGTCGAGGTCAAGATGGACGACGGCGCGATCAAGGTCGATCCGCGCAACGAAGAGCAGCAGACCCGCGCCATGTGGGGCCTGTCGCGTTCGATGATCCAGAACCTCGTCACCGGGGTGACGGACGGGTTTACCAAGAACCTGCAGATCAACGGCGTCGGCTACCGTGCGGCGGTGCAGGGCAAGGATCTCGTGCTCGCGCTCGGCTACAGCCATGACGTGAAGTACGCGATCCCGGCCGGCATCGACATCAAGACGCCGAAGCCGACCGAGATCGTGGTGTCCGGCATCGACAAGCAGCGCGTCGGCCAGGTCGCGGCCGAGATCCGCGAGTGGCGTCCGCCGGAGCCGTACAAGGGCAAGGGCATCAAGTATGCGAACGAGGAAATCGTTCGCAAGGAAGGCAAGAAGAAGTGAGCCGGGAACGCATTCGCTCCGATCGGCGGACAGCCCGCGTTCGCCGCCACCTCAAGGCGGCCGCCAACGGCCGTCCGCGCCTGTCGGTCTTCCGCTCGTCGCAGCACATCTATGCGCAGGTCATCGACGATGCGACGAGCCGCACCGTGTGTGCCGCCTCTACGCTCGAGAAGGATCTCCGCGGCGAGCTCAAGACCGGCGCCGACACCGCGGCTGCGGCCCGCGTCGGCGCGCTGATTGCGGAGCGCGCCAAGGCGGCGGGCATCGACAAGGTCATCTTCGACCGCGGCGGCCGCCTCTACCACGGCCGGATCAAGGCGCTGGCGGACGCCGCGCGCGAGGGCGGGCTCGACTTCTGAGCCTTCGGGCTGAGCTTCCGGCCGCGGCGCGCTGCGGCCGTCCCCCGAGCGGAATGAGCCGCCGGGGCGACGCTCCCGAGAGGGGAGCGCACGGACAGACATCTCTGCCGGTACGCGGGGGGCTTCCCCGAACGGCCGGCGCCGAGGAGTGAGACATGGCTGACGATCATCGAGGCGGAGGGCGCGGACGGCGCCGCGACCGCGACGACGAAGACAACGAGTTCACCGACAAGCTCGTCCACATCAATCGCGTGGCGAAGGTGGTGAAGGGCGGCCGGCGCTTCGGCTTCGCGGCGCTCGTCGTCGTGGGCGACCAGAAGGGCCGCGTCGGCTTCGGCCACGGCAAGGCGCGTGAGGTGCCGGAGGCGATCCGCAAGGCGACCGAGTCCGCCAAGCGCTCGCTGATCCGCGTGCCGCTGCGCGATGGCCGGACGCTGCACCACGACGTCGGCGGCCGCTGGGGCGCCGGCAAGGTGTTTCTCCGCGCCGCCCCTGCGGGTACGGGGATCATCGCGGGCGGTCCGATGCGCGCGGTGTTCGAGACACTCGGCGTGTCGGACATCGTCGCGAAGTCGCTCGGCTCGTCGAACCCCTACAACATGGTCCGCGCCACGTTCGAGGCGCTGAAGGACCAGGATTCGCCGCGCTCGGTGGCGGCCCGCCGCGGCCTCAAGGTGTCGTCGCTCCAGGCTCGCCGCCGCGAGGCCGAGCATGAGGCGCCGTCCGCCGAGGGCGAGCCCGAGACGGTGGCCGCATGACCATGGCCGTCACCCCGAAGATGACGAAGGGCGCCGAGGCCGCGAAGGCAGCCGGGCGCCCGGTGGTGGTCCTCGAGCAGATCGGCTCGCCGACCCGCCGCCCGGACGACCAAGAGCGGACGCTCGTGGGCCTCGGGCTCAACAAGCGCCACCGCCGCACGGTGCTGGAGGATACTCCGGCGATCCGCGGCATGATCTACAAGGTGCGCCACCTCGTGCGCGTGGTGGAGGAGTGACATGAAGCTTTCCGACCTTCGCGACAACGAGGGCGCCAACAAGACCCGCCGGCGTGTCGGCCGCGGCATCGGCTCCGGCCGGGGCAAGACGGCCGGACGCGGCGTCAAGGGCCAAAAGTCGCGCTCGGGCGTCGCCATCAAGGGCTTCGAGGGTGGGCAGATGCCCATCCACATGCGGCTGCCGAAGCGGGGCTTCAACAACATCTTCGCCAAGCGCCTGAACATCGTGAACCTCGGCACGCTGCAGGCCGCGGTTGACGCTGGCCGGCTTGACGCCGGTGAGCCGGTGACGGCGGAGGCGCTCGTCGCCGCCGGCATCCTGCGCCGGAAGAAGGACGGCGTGCGCGTTCTCGCCGACGGCGAGCTGACGACGGCGCTCCGCCTCTCTGTCTACGGCGCCTCCAAGGCCGCCGTCGACGCGGTGGAGAAGGCGGGCGGCTCCGTCGAGGTGATCGCCCCCAAGCCGCAGCCGGCCGAGTGATCGTGGCTGCGGCGCCGGCCACACGATCCGGCGCGCCCGCCACACGATGATGTGCTCGCCCGCCGCGGCCCTCGCGCCGCGGCGGGCGCTTGTTTCGCAGCCCGCCGAGCCGCACATGCGACAGGCGGCGCGGGCTGCACCAGACGGCCCCGGGCGCCTCGCCCGGCGAGGCCGTGACACCCGACCCCCTTTGCGCTAATCCCGAGCCGGGGCGCCAGGGGCCGGGCTTCTCTTCAGGCGGCCGAGCGCCGCCAGAACGCGGGATGGACCCATGGCGTCAGCCGCCGAACAGCTTGCAGCCAACCTCAACTTCAAGGCCTTCTCGAAGGCGGACGAGCTCAAGAAGCGCATCTGGTTCACACTGGGTGCGCTGATCGTCTACCGGCTCGGCACGTACATCCCGCTCCCCGGCATCGACCCCGTGGCGCTGGCCCAGGCGTTCGACCAGGCGAGCCAGGGCATCCTCGGCCTCTTCAACGTGTTCGCGGGTGGCGCCGTCGGGCGCATGGCGATCCTCGCCCTCGGCATCATGCCGTACATCTCGGCCTCCATCATCATCCAGCTCCTCACCACGGTGATCCCGCGGCTCGAGGCGCTGAAGAAGGAGGGCGAGAGCGGCCGCAAGCAGATCAACCAGTACACGCGCTACGGCACGGTGCTGCTCGCGACCGTGCAAGCCTACGGCATCGCCATCGGGCTCGAGACGCAGGGCACCATCGTCACCGATCCCGGCTGGTTCTTCCGCTTCACGACGGTTATCTCGCTCGTCGGCGGGACGATGTTCCTGATGTGGCTCGGCGAGCAGATCACGAGCCGCGGCGTCGGCAACGGCATCTCGCTCATCATCTTCGCCGGCATCATCGCCGAGATGCCTGCGGCCATCGCCGGGATGCTCGAACTCGGCCGCCAGGGCGCGCTGTCCACGGCCGTCATTCTCGGCGTGATGGTGATGGCGGTCGTCGTCATCGCCTTCATCGTCTTCATGGAGCGCGCGCAGCGGCGGCTCCTTATCCAGTACCCGCGCCGGCAGGTGGGGAACCGGATGTTCCAGGGCGATTCCTCGCACCTGCCGCTGAAGCTCAACACGGCGGGCGTCATCCCGCCGATCTTCGCGTCCTCGCTCCTCCTCGTGCCGGCGACGCTGACGAGCTTCGGCGCGGCGGGCGATGGCGGCGGCTTCCTCGGGACCGTGCAGGCGCTGCTCGGCCACGGCCAGCCCCTCTACATGCTGACCTATGCCGGCCTGATCGTGTTTTTCGCCTTCTTCTACACGGCCATCGTCTTCAATCCGGCCGACACCGCGGACAACCTCAGGAAGCACGGCGGCTACATCCCCGGGATCCGTCCGGGCGAGCGGACGGCGCAGTACATCGACTATGTGCTCACGCGCATCACCGTCGTCGGCGCCGCCTACCTCGTCATCATCTGCCTCGTTCCGGAGTTCCTGATCTCGGCAACCGCGGTGCCGTTCTACTTCGGCGGCACCTCGCTTCTCATCGCGGTCAGTGTCACCATGGACACGGTGGCGCAGGTGCAGGGGCACCTCCTCGCGCACCAGTACGAGGGCCTCGTGAAGAAGGCCAAGCTGAAGGGAAAACGTCGATGAGGCTCATCCTGCTGGGTCCGCCCGGTGCCGGGAAGGGGACGCAGGCGAAGAAGCTGATGGACCGCCACGCGATCCAGCAGCTGTCGACCGGAGACATGCTGCGCGCCGCTGTTCGCGACGAAACCCCGGTCGGCCTCAGGGCGAAGGACATCATGATCCGCGGCGACCTCGTGCCGGACGACGTGGTGGTCGCGATCGTGGAAGACCGCATCCAGCACGACGACTGCTCGAACGGCTTCATCCTCGACGGCTTCCCGCGGACGGTCGCGCAGGCCGAGGCGCTGGAAGACATGCTGCACCGGCACGGCCTCGACCTCGATGCTGTCGTGGAGCTCCGGGTCGACGAGGCAGCCCTGGCGGAGCGGGTCGAGAAGCGCGCGGCGGAAAGCGGCGGCGCGGCACGGCCGGACGACACGGCGGACGCGCTTCGATACCGGCTGAAGGTCTATCGCGACCAGACCGCGCCGCTGATCGATCATTACCGGAAGACCGGAAAGCTGCGGACCGTGGACGGCATGCAGGAGATCGACGCCGTCTCGGACGAGATCCAGCGCATCCTCGACGAGGCGCGATCCGAGCGCGCGACGAGCTGAACGCCACGCGCGGCGAACTGCCGCACGTGGGGCGGGCGAAAGGTTGACGGGGGCCTTGTGCTGCGCTAGGCACAGCACCTAACTCTGAGAGGCTGTAGAGCGTCGCGCTCCGCACCTCCGAGTTTCGGGTCGAACCCCCTCAGTATGGTGGCTGGCAGGTGCCGCGTCATGCGGTGCCACCAGCCTCTTGCCCGTTGTTGCGGCGGGTGGACGGGCGGTCCGGATCGAGGCATGACGTGCCGGACCGGTGCCGGCGCAGGATTTGCCGGGCGCCCGGCAGTGGACGAGGCCGGCGTGGCCGGCGTGGACAGGGCCGGCATGGCTGGCATTGGATAAGCCCGGTTTCGGCCGGCGGTTGATCAGTCCGGCGGCGGCCGGCAGTGAAGAGGCCGGCAGGCGACCGGCAGGTGGAGGCAGAGTGGCTCGTATCGCAGGCGTCAACATCCCAACGAACAAGCGCGTGGTGATCGCGCTGCAGTACATTCACGGCATCGGGGCCGCGAAGGCGCAGGAGATCATCGAGAAGGTGAGCGTCGCGCCCGAGCGCCGCGTGAACCAGCTCAGCGATGCCGAGGTGCTGGCCATCCGCGAGACGATCGACCGCGACTACATGGTCGAGGGCGACCTCCGCCGCGAGACGGCAATGAACATCAAGCGGCTGATGGACCTCGGCTGCTACCGGGGCCTGCGCCATCGCCGCGGCCTGCCGGTGCGCGGCCAGCGCACCCACACGAACGCCCGCACCCGCAAGGGCCCCGCGAAGGCGATCGCCGGCAAGAAGAAGTAACGCGCGCCTTTTCAGGAAAGATTTCGGATGGCCAAGGACACGACGCGCGTCAAGCGCCGCGAGCGGAAGAACATCACGTCAGGCGTCGCCCACGTGAACGCCTCGTTCAACAACACCAAGATCACCATCACCGACGCCCAGGGGAATGCGATCTCCTGGTCCTCGTCGGGCGCGATGGGGTTCAAGGGCTCGCGGAAGTCGACGCCGTACGCCGCACAGGTCGCTGCCGAGGATGCCGCCAAGAAGGCCTCCGAGCACGGCATGCGAACCCTCGAGGTGGAAGTCACCGGCCCCGGCTCCGGCCGCGAGTCGGCGCTGCGCGCGCTACAGGCGGCGGGCTTCACCATCACCTCGATCCGCGACGTGACGCCGATTCCGCACAACGGCTGCCGTCCGCCGAAGCGCCGCCGCGTCTGATTTTCAAGTTCCGTCTCGTCGCGACCGCCCGGAGCTCGTCGCGGCTCCGGCGGCCCAACTTATGAGGCATCCCGTGACGACGAACCAGAAGAACTGGCAGGAGCTCATCCGGCCGAACAAGCTCGAGGTGAGCCCCGGTTACGATCCGAAGCGCATCGGCACCGTCGTTGCCGAGCCGCTGGAGCGCGGCTTCGGCCTGACGCTCGGCAACGCGCTCCGTCGCGTGCTTCTCTCCTCCCTTCAGGGTGCGGCGGTGACGTCGGTCCAGATCGACGGCGTTCTGCACGAGTTCTCCTCGATGTCCGGCGTCCGCGAGGACGTGACGGACATCATCCTCAACATCAAGGAGATCGCGGTGCGCATGTCGGGCGAAGGCCCGAAGCGCATGGTGCTGCGCAAGCAGGGCCCGGGCGCGGTCACGGCCGGTGACATCCAGACCGTCGGCGACGTCTCGATCCTGAACCCCGAGCACGTCATCTGCACCCTCGACGAGGGCGCGGACATCCGCATGGAGTTCACCGTCAACACCGGCAAGGGGTATGTTGCGGCCGACCGCAACCGGCCGGAGGACGCCGCCATCGGCCTCATCCCGGTCGACAGCCTCTACTCGCCGGTCAAGAAGGTCTCCTACCGGGTCGAGAACACCCGCGAGGGGCAGGTTCTCGACTACGACAAGCTGACCATGCAGGTCGAGACCGACGGCTCGCTGTCGCCGGAGGACGCGGTCGCCTACGCCGCGCGCATCCTGCAGGACCAGCTGTCGATCTTCGTCAACTTCGAGGAGCCCTCGAAGCCGGAGATCCACGAGGACGTCCCGGAGCTCGCCTTCAATCCGGCGCTCCTCAAGAAGGTCGACGAGCTCGAGCTCTCGGTCCGCTCGGCGAACTGCCTGAAGAACGACAACATCGTCTACATCGGCGACCTGATCCAGAAGTCCGAGGCGGAGATGCTCCGGACGCCGAACTTCGGCCGCAAGTCGCTGAACGAGATCAAGGAGGTCCTCGCGCAGATGGGCCTGCACCTCGGCATGGAGGTGGCCAACTGGCCGCCGGACAACATCGAGGAGCTGGCGAAGCGCTACGAGGACCACCACTACTGAGATCGGAGGGGCCCTCGGGCCCCTTCTTCATGCCTTGGGTGCCTTGTCCGAGGCGGACCTTCCGTCGGCCACCAGCCGACCAGCGCGAACGCCGGAGCGCCCGGCACACCGAACCAGAGGAGAGACGCCATGCGTCACAGCAAGACCGGCCGCAAGCTCAACCGCACATCCAGCCATCGCATGGCGATGTTCTCCAACCTCGCCGTCTCGCTCATCGAGCACGAGCAGGTCGTGACCACCCTGCCGAAGGCGAAGGACCTCCGCCCGATCGTCGAGAAGCTGGTGACGCTCGCCAAGCGCGGCGACCTCCATGCCCGGCGGCAGGCGATCTCCAGGACCCGCTCGGAAGCGGCGGTCGCGAAGCTCTTCTCCGAGCTCGGCCCCCGCTACAAGACTCGCAACGGCGGCTACACCCGCATCCTGAAGGCGGGCTTCCGCTACGGCGACAACGCCCCGCTGGCGGTGATCGAGTTCGTCGACCGTGACGAGGACGCGAAGGGCGCCGCCGACCGCGCCCGCGCCGACGCAGAGGACGACGCCGAGGCCTGAGCGACCTCGCACCGCAGAACGAAGCGCCCGGTCGTGCCCCACGGCCGGGCGCTTTCGCGTCCGCAGCGGCGCCGATGGCGTTTCGCATCTCCGGTCCTGTCGTCAGCGCCGGAGCCCGCCGCCGGCCCCTCACCGACGGCTGCGGCCGGGGAGGGGTCGTGGTCCGGCGGCAGCGCCTTGCTCTGACCCTGTAACCGGCACGCACGTTCCGATCACGCCGGGACGCCGGCCGGCGAAAGGTGCGGGCCGGAGATCAAGCGCCGAGCGCGTCCTCATGCTCTCCGGCGATGTCCCGAGTGGTGATTGCGCTGCGCCGGGCGCTTTCAGGGCCCTTCGGGGCGCGTCAGACCATGCCGGTGAGGAGCGCGGCGATGGCGGCGAGGCCGAGGAGCACGAGAAACCAGCGCCACAGGGTCATGCCGTTGCGGGGCGGCTCGACGACCGTCGCCGCGCGATTGCGCCCGCCGTACTGCGGCTGGACGGGTGCGGACTCGGGCCTGCCGATCGCCGCGACGGGCGTGGGCTCGTAGCCTGCCCCGATCCGCGTGTCGGACGCTGCGGCGTCGGCCGCACGGAGCGGTTCGCCGAGCGCATCCGTTGTCGCCGGCGCGATCGCGAGGCGGGGGACGCCGACAGTGTCGAACTCCTGCGCCGGGGCGGAGGTCTCGCCCGTGCGGAACGGCGGTTCGCCGGCGTCGGTGTAGTGGGAGGCGCTGTAGGCGGTCTCGTCCGCCATGTCCTCAGCCGGGAGGCGGGGCTCGCGGCTACGATGCGGGGCGCCGGTCGCGTCGGTGGTCGGATCCGCGGTCGCGACGAAGCGAGCGGTCTCGAGCGACTCCTGGAGGCGGGAGAAGAACTCGGCGACGAGCGCCCGCGCCGCGTCGTCGAGCTGCCGCCTGTCGAGCTCCGCAAGCTTTCCGTTCATCTCTGCCCGAATGTAGTAGGCGAGGTTGGTGGTCGTCGCGTCGACGCTCGCGAGGGCGACGTGCGCGTCGCCGGAGGCATTGCCCGACAGTCCGCCCGACGCCTCGGCCCGCAGGGAGTAACCGGAGGGCGGATCCACGTTGTAGACCTGGATCGTGCCGAAGAAGCTCGATTTCAGCGGGCCGAGGTTGAGCGCGATCGTCGCCTCGTAGCGGTCGTCGGCAACCCTGTTCAGCACCTGACAGCCCGGGACCGACTTGCGGATGATCATCGTGTCGTGCAGCGCGTCGTATACGCGCTGCCGCGGCGCCGCGATGATCTTCTCCCCAGTGAGCTCCACGCCGTGTCCCCACGCGCGCCTCGCGCGCAATCGCCATGCGTGCCGCCTCCTCGCGCGAGGGCGCGGAAGCTGCCATCAGTCCCCCGCCGAAATTAGGGAGCGACCATGCATCCGTCAAAGCCGCCGCCATCGTGTCCCATCTGCGGGTCGAACCGCTTCGGGCCGGGACCGAAGGGGCGCGCGGCGCCGGACGGCTCGCCTCCACGATGCGCCGGCTGCGGCTCGCTGGAGCGACACCGGGCGTTCCGCGTCGTCCTTGCCGCATTGGCGCCGGTCTTCGCAGGCGGCCGCGTGCTCCAGTTCAGCGAGGACCGGTCAGCCCCGCGCGAGGCGTTCGGCACATTCGAAGTGTCCGTCTACGGCGGTCCGAACAGCCTCGACATGGCGGCCATCGACCGGCCCGATGGCGCCTACGACCTCGTGATCGCAAATCACGTCCTCGAGCATGTCGCGGACGACCGCGCCGCGCTCGCCGAACTCGCCCGCGTCGGCGGCGCGCTGTTCCTGTCGGTGCCGGATCTCCTGCGTGTCGAGCGGACCGTGGAGTACGGCCGCGCGCGAGACGACAAGCACGGCCATTACCGGCTGTACGGGCCCGACATCGCGGAGCGCTGGCGCGCCGCTGTTCCGGACTGGCGCGGCGTTGGCGTCGTCGCGGCGGACCCGGTCACCGGCGCGGAGGACCGGGCGACGCTCCTCAGCCGCGACGGGGCGCTCCTCGGCGCCGCGAGGGCGGCGATGGCTGCGGCGGGCCTCACCCCATTCGAGGCGCTCTGACCTTCAGTCCTCGGCGCCGGCGCGCGGCACCGAGGGCCGCGTGTCTGCGGGCGGCAGGGCAGGGTGGGGCGGCGGCGACGGCGACGGCGCCGACGCTGGCGGCGAGAGGAGCGCGAGGTCGAGCGGCGTCTCGCCAGCGTCCGGCGGCACGGCCCAGCTGAACGCATCGAGCCGGCCCGTGACGGGCGACACCGGCTCCCACGTCGGCGAGACCACCCCATCCGCGATCCAGGCAGGGTCGCGCGGCGCGCGCACGGCGCGGGCGAGCCAGGCGCGGACACGACCTTCCTCGGCCGGTGCGATCGCCTCGATCTCGGCCATCAGCACGCACACCCGTTGCGACGGGTTCGCCTCGGCAAATGGCGCCAGGGCCGCGCGGGCCCGGGCGAGGTCGCGCGCGGCGAGCGCGGCGCGGGCGACGCCGAGCGCGCCCTCCACGTGGCCAGGCACCGCCGCGGCGAGTGCCTCCGCGCGCTTCAGCCGCTCGGCCGCCCCGCCACCCTCGAGGTCGAGCGCGGCCCGCATCAGCTCCGGATGCGGCGCCGCGCGCCAGGCCGCCTCAACCGCGGCGACCGCCTTCCGCCGCTCCGATCCCGCGAGGCGGGCCGCGAGGACGGCCGCGGGGGTGAGGTCGCGCGCCAGCCCGTGCGCCTCCAACGCGAGCTGACGCGCCTCGTCCGGCGCCTCCGCCGCGAGGTCGCGGGCCCGGCCAAGAAGGAGGACGGCCTTGTGTCGCCGGTGCGTCGCCCGATCGGTGTGCCCATGCTTCAGCGACTGGTCGAGGAGGACCAGAGCGCCGGCCCAGTCGCGCTCCTGCGTCGCCGCATCGAAGGCGGCCCGGGCGGCCCAGGGGAGCGCCGGATCGGCGGCGTTGGCGGCGCGGGCGTGGGCGCGCGCGGCGGCGAGGTCGCCCGCCCGCAGCGCCTCCATGTGGAGGCCGCGGAGGCCGAGCGTCGTCAGCTCCGCACCGGTTGCCATCGCGAGGAAGCGGCGGCCCGCCCCCGCCGTGTCGCCGGCGAGCTGGGCGGCCTGAGCGGACAGCAGCCGTGTCAGCGGCGCGTCGGGGAGCATCCGCTCGGCCTCGGCGGCCGCCCGCGTTGCGGCGCGGAGATCCCCCACGGCAACGGCGACGAGACCGTCCGACAGCGCCGCCAATCCCCGCTCCCGCCGCCTCGCGTCGACGCGCGCCCGCATCGCCGCCGGCACCGCGAACAGCGCCCGGACGAGGAGGATGCTGCCGACGATGGCACCGAACAGGAGGGTGC
>JAESGF010000192.1_pt1 | contig 40739 bp, 33 predicted proteins | sample 9269621 | NCBI WGS metagenome assembly JAESGF01 (sample SAMN14515066, study PRJNA621663) | algae metagenome | isolation source: Tolypothrix carrinoi HA7290-LM1 and co-occurring heterotrophs from dry rock... | place: USA: Makauwahi cave, Kauai, Hawaii | collected 2011-01-06
TTTCCTAGCCAACCTCGAAACCGAGGAAGCGTAAGCACTAGGAAAGAACGCTTTCACTTACACCGTGGAGTGAGGTATGGACAAATTATCTAGCTAGTGGTAGTTCTGTCCACACATTTAGAAGCGGAAAGGGAAAAGTGCAATGCCCAATGCCCAATGCCCATTACCCATTACCCATTACCCATTACCCATTACCCATTACCCATTACCCATTACCCATTACCCATTACCCACTATCAACCACCAACTTTGATATCGCTGCGTTCTACATAATAAGAACCCAAGACAATAGCATCCATATGAGTTCTTAAGAAGCACTTGATAGCTTCATCTGGTGTCCGGACGATGGGTTCATTTTCGTTAAGGGATGTGTTGAGAACGACGGGAATACCAGTGCGTTGAGCAAATGTATTTATCAAGTCCCAATAAAGGGGATTGGTACTGCGACTGACACTTTGTAAGCGTCCAGTACCGTCAACATGGGTGACAGCAGGAATTTGTTTCCTTTTTTGAGAGCGAACTGTAAAGACTTTTTCCATGAAGGGTACCGGCGCATCAATTTCAAAATATTCGCTGACCTTTTCTTCTAAAATGCTAGGAGCGAAGGGGCGAAATTTTTCCCGAAATTTGATTTTTAAGTTGATAATATCCCGCATATCAGCACGACGCGGATCGGCTAAAAGCGAACGATTACCTAAAGCTCTAGCACCAAATTCCATCCTACCTTGAAACCAACCGACTACTTTACCTGCACACAAAGCATCTACAACATGATTTAAAAGTGCATCGCGCTCTAATTTTTTCGGTTGCAAATTGTGGTGTTGCAAAGCTAATAAACATTCTTCATCAGAAAATTCTGACCCCCAGTAAGCATGATTTAAAACAAATTTTCTCGGTTGTTTTAGCATTTGATGCCAAACATAAAAAGCTGCACCAAAGCATGTGCCGTTGTCAGCCGCACCGATGGGAGTGTAGACATTTTTAAAGCAGGTATTTTGAGTGATTTTACCGTTAGCGACAGAATTCATCGCTACACCACCGACCAAACAGAGATTTTCGCTCTTGTAGCGATCGCTTAAACGATTCAGCAGATGAAAGATAATTTCTTCGGTGACAGCTTGCACAGATGCGGCAATATTTTGATGCTTTGATGTCACTTCCGATTTCGGATCTCGCGCTGCACCGAGTAATTTTTCTAACTCTGGGCTGTGGAATGGTTGAACAGTTGGAGAACCACTTTCCCAATTCATAGCAATACCTTGGGTGTGGTGGGTAAAGTAGTCTAAATTTAATTCAAAGCTGTCTCCTTTAGGATATATAATTCGGCGAAAGGCTTCTAAATATTCAGGTTCGCCATAGGGAGCCAATCCCATGACTTTATACTCATCCCCGTAAGCGGGAAAGCCCAGGTATAAAGTAACAGCATTGTAGAGGTAGCCGACGGAATGGGGATAGTGAGTGCGAGAAAAATATTCTAACTCGTTACCGCGTCCGGCAGCTAACAGAGTGCTGACAAAATCTCCCATCCCGTCGATTGAGAGAATTGCCGCTTCTTCAAAGGGAGAAACAAAAAAACTACCAGCCAAATGGGTGGTATGATGCTCTAAGTTATGGATTTTGGCGCGAATATCTTCGCTTTGGCAGTGACAGGCATCGGCTAGTTGTTGTAAAAGACTTGCAGATTTGCTTTGCTTGTTAAATCGATCCAAAAGCGATCGCACAGAAGGACGGTTTTGCAGAGTAAATAGTAGCTTGCGATTTAAGTTAGCTTTCGGATTGAAAGATACAGCCACATGTTCTAAATCTGCCGCACTAATACCACCCACTTTTAAACAATAGCGGATAGATTCTGCGGGAAATCCAGCCCAATGTTTAACTCGATTAAATCGTTCTTCTTCAACTGCGGCAATCAGTTCACCGTTTTGGATTAAGCAAGCTGAAGCATCGCCATGATAAGCGTTAATTCCGAGGATGTTCATGTGTATTAAGTTTGATAAACTGTAGAAAAAGCAGAATTAAGGTTTGAATTTCTCAGCTTCAATCAGATGAATTGCTAGCAGAATTTCTGCCAAGATACGCTGAAGTGCGTAATACCAACCATGCCAACCGTCAAAAATACCGCCTTTGACAATCAGGCAATAAAATAAAACAATGAAGGGAGCCAGGATTTTTTGTTTGCGAATGCGATCGCCCAAGCTGAGTTCGCTATTTGCAGTTTCTAATATCTTTTTGGCTTCAATCACCATATAGCGGTCTTGTGACCACAACCAGCGACTTAGAGGTTTGCGATCGTCATGGTGAATATAGGATGAAAGCATCCCAGATTTACCATTAATTTTTAGCAACTGAGTATGACCATCATCTATATAAATAGCCTTTTCTTGGCGAAAAAGAACTTGACGTGGTGGCAATATTGTGCCTCTTAAAGGTTTGCCAAAAACACAGTATTTGAAGAAAGCAAAGTAGCCATCGATATCCCCATCTGCTGGCAAAGATGCGATTTCAGCGGTTAGTTCATCAGTGATGATGTAGTCTGCATCAAGGGAAAGAACCCATGCGGATGTAACTTGTTCTAGTCCATAATTCCATTGAGTTGCATGGGTATCAAATTTCCTTTGCATTAGCTGCACTCTTAGATATGAGTTGAGAATTTCCAGAGTTTCATCGGTGCTGTAACTGTCAATGACAACAATTTTTTTTGCCCAACTAAGATGCTGGAGAGTGCGATCGATATTTGCCGCTTCATTATAGGTGAGAATCAGCGGAGTTATTTCGTCAAGCATATACATTTACTTACGAATTTCCACAACCATGACAGATCCCATAATTGAAGGTAAATACCTACTTAAAGCTGCAAATGGTTGTCTGCGTTCAGCTCCATAAAAAGCAAAATCTTTGCTGAAACCGCAATGATTTAAAAACCTCTTAATTTCAGCTTTATTAAAATACCGAATATGCTGCCATTCCCAAATAGGAATTTTATGTCCCTCCGTTCTTCTAGGTACACCGATTAACAGGTAATACAGCCGATTGAGAATCCAGCCATGATTGGGGGTACTTAAAACTAATCTTCCACCCGGTTTGAGAATTCGATATATTTCCTGAGCGACTTGTTCGGGAAAGAAAAGGTGTTCTATATTATCTCCCCAAAAAACCTCATCAAAAAAATTATCTTCATAGATATAAGGAGTATCTTCAATATCTTTTTGAATTGCATTGACTCCTATTTTCACGAGTTTTTGCACTCCGGCTACAGTCCACTCAATGGCATACACTTCATAGCCTTTATCAAGAAAAAACTTACTGATAGTTCCATGACCGGCTCCTAAATCTAACAATCGCTTGCCATTTACTTGAGGATAAATTCGCTTCAGAACATGATTTCTTTCATAACCATCAAACTCACTTAAACCTTCAGACAGATATTCTGTATAAACTTCGTCATAAAAGCGTTGGATTGTCTTTTTTTCCATGATATATCCTATTTCGTTGTTGTTAATAATTGTTCAAAAGTAGACAGATAGACGTTAGCAATTTGCTGATAGCTAAATTCTTGTGCTTTTTGCACAGCTTTTGCACCCATTTTAGTAGTCGTTTCCCAATTGAGTATTGCTGAGACTAATGTAGCTGAAAGATTTTTGGCGGCATCGGTTTTTTTATGATTAAAAAAATATCCGGTTTTTCCTGATTCAATGAAGTCTCTAAAACAAGGTAAGTCGGAAACTACTGGTACAAGACCTGATGCCATTGCTTCTAAAGGTGCTACTCCAAAAGACTCGCCTTTTTCTGCTAGCGAAGGATAGCAAAATATATCGGCTTGACGATACGCTTCAGCTAGTTTATCTACATCAAATATAGGTTCTATAAATTCAATATTTAATTTTTCAGCTTGCAATTTGAGACTGCGTAAATATTTATCTCCACCACCTCCTTGGTTTTCTTGTTGTGGACCAATAATTCTCAGTTTAGCGGTAGAAATTTGTTGCGCCAAGATGAAAAATGCATCTACAAGCAGATGGATACCTTTTTCTGGATGAATTCTGCCGACATAAAGAATAACTTTCTCTTGATTGGCGAATTTAGAAGAAGTTGCGGGAAAAAATATACTCGTATCTATAGGATTGGGGATAACTTTGATTCGCGGTATGAGAAGAGGATATTCTTGTGCGATCGCCTCTTTGACTGCCTGCGATACAGCCGCAAAGCAAGCTACTTTTGTATACAGACGATATTGTCCTTTGGGAAAACGAGCCGCATTCACCACAATTTGCCCCGAAGAGGAACGTAAAGCCGCAAATACAGGCAACCAAAAGTCGTTGATGACCAAAATATCGGCACGCGGCAACGTGGGAAAAATCAACAAAGCATAAAGCAAATCTTTGATTAAATCCAAGCGAATATTAGTACTTTGAGGCAGTCCCCCACGTCGAATGTATTCAACACCATTAATCACTTCTGTTTGAGGCTGTCCTGGATAAGAACGACAGAGAATTCTCACTTGATGACCTCTGTTAGCAAATTCTTCTGCTAAACCTTGCCAAAGTCGAGGAATGGCACCTCCTTGCACCGCCGGCACGGGCAACCAAGGTCCGGTAGCAATGGAAATAATCACATTAGTCTTCCCAATTAATAACCATAGGAATGAGCGCAAAAACCTCTCAAACTCTCCCAAACTCTGTGAACTCTGCGCCCTCTGCGGTTCGTTTTTTCATAACGAATGCGCTCATTCCTGAACCATAAAACTGAACAAAACTTGGTGGCTCACCACCACCAATAATCCAGTGATATAGATTTATCATCTTCCTAGAGATAGAATTCCAAGAATATTTTACTGACACCAAATTTCGTCCTTTTTCACCCATTGCTTGCAGTTCGTTAGAGGACATTTCCATCGCTTCAATCAAAGCAATCATTAATGCCTGCTGATTGTCTTCTACCCACCAACCGCAACCGTAGGTTGCCAAATCCTGCCAAGGAGTATTTTTGGTAGTTATGGCAGGCACACCATAAGCCAGAGACTCAGCTATTACCATGCCAAAATTCTCTGAGTGACTTGGCAAAACAAATAAATCACTATTACTGAGCGCGGAAAATTTCTGCTGTCCCGACAACATACCAGTAAAAGTTACTCGTTGTTGCAAATTAAATTGTTCTACTAACAATTCTAATTTTGCTTGGTAGCCAATTAAATCAGGTCCAGCAATTATTAAATGCCAGTCGGAAAATTTAGCGGCTAATTTCTGCCAAATGTAGAGTAAATTATCTATACCTTTTTTGGGATGCAATCGAGAAAAAAACAGCAACCATTTCTTATCAATTAGTTCCGGAAATAATTCTGTTAATACTTCTTTGCTCGCTTGTTGATTGCAATCAGCAAGATGCACACCATTAGGAATCAGAGCGATCGCTTGCTGCAAATTAAGTTGACGAATAGAGTTTGCTTCTTCACTAGAGGTAGCGTGGAAAACTGTAGCACTATGTAAATTTTTGCGCTCGTACAGCGACCAGGCAAGCCACTTTTTGATGCGACTGCGCTTTAAAGACCAAGACTCAAGCATACCGTGGGGTGAAATTACCAAAGGCAAATGATGCAATTTTGCAGCTTGCCGCGCATAAAGATTGGGAAACATCCACAAACCATGATTGTGAACTAAATCTAATTCTGTTGATGCTAACTGCGATAAAGCATGACTGGCTTGGGGATGAAATCCTCGCATGTGTTGGCTTAAAAAGGTAGCGGGATAGCTATGTAGTTTTACATTTGCAGGTGTAATTTGGCTACCAAGTTGTTGATAATCTAGAGTGAATAAATGAGATGATATTCCTTGATTGGCAATGGTTGCTGCTAGGTCTGCAACTAAATGTGCAGTGCCGCCAGTGTTTTGGTTAATACTTGCAACCACATGACAAACTTGGGGCTGATTTGTAGTTGTATTTACTTTAACGGCTGAAGGATTAAGTCTCATTGATTATTTAGAGATTGGTGCAAAATTTTGCATCAGTTCTGCCAGAGTTTGTTTGAAATTTCGGAAGCCAAATGTATCAATTACTTTTTGTCGTAAAGCTTCTGGTTGATACATTAAATGATTGGGATAAGTACCTTGTAAAATTTGGATGAGAGTTTGAGCGATCGCATCCACATCTTGAGGATCGACCAAGGCTCCAAGTGTACCGTGACATAAGGCATCAATTGCACCATCTTGATTTCCCCCTAAAGTCGGTTTGCCACAAGCGAGTGCTTCTAAATAGACTATCCCAAATCCTTCACCTCGACTGGGCATGGCAAAAACATCGCACATATTGTAATAATCGCACAGTTCACTATCAGCAACAAAGCCTGCTAAGGTAACGCAATCTTGCAGGTTGAGATCGACAATTAGCTGTTCAATCCGCGAGCGATCGCTGCCTTTGCCAACTAGAATGTAATGAACATCTGGAAGCTGTTGTTTAATTTTTGGTAAAGCGTGTAAAATTTGGTCATAGCCTTTGTAGGCATCAGTATTAGCTAACCGAGAGACGGTTAAAATAATTGGTTGTTGGGGTTTGAGTTTGTATCGCTCTAACAAATGTAACGGTTTGCCATCAATTTTGAAGCGACTGGGGTCGAAGGTGTTGGGTAAAAGAGATATTTTACCTGGATCTAGGTTCTGTTCTTTCAGCAGGCGATCGCGCGTGTAACTGCTGACAGCTAAAATGCGATCGGCATTATATAGAGCAGTTTTCAGGGTAGGGTTGGTGATATTCCAAGCATCTACCCCGTGGGCAACAGTCCAGTAAGGTGTGCCCATTAAGCGTTTTAGCAAATAGGCAACAACTGTAAAATTGAGATGAGAGGCAATAACTAAGTTAGGACGTTGCCAGAGTCCATGTCCGAAAATTTTAGCCGCAAATACAACTGTCCGCAGAGCGATCGGCGAATTTCCGGCAAAATGAAATCTAGTCTTATTTATAAAAGAAAAATATTCTCTTGACCGAGTATCATGTTTCAGAAAAACATCATAATCAATCTGAGGATATAAGCTTTGTAATGCTTCTAGCAAAAAGGCTGAGTAAACTTGAATACCTCCTTTAAATTCAAAAATATCAGGAAACCATAAATGTAAATCTAAACATTTATCTTTTTGATATTGGCGACTTTCTGGCTTTTTTAAGAAAATATTTGATGTAATTAATCTCATTTCCCACTCCCTGAAGGTAAATGCAATTCCCTACACTGCTGGATTTCCAAATTTTTCATCAATTGCTTGTTGATAAAGCTCAACATATTCATCAATCATTTTTTCGGCTGTAAATCTTTGAGAATTAATAAATCCTTTTGATTTTAGTGTTTCTAGCGTGTCAAGATGGTAGATAATTTTTTCTGCTGCTGACTGGGGATTGTCTGGTTCTATGTATATAGCTGCTTCTCCCCCGACATCATTCATTGGCTGGCGATTTGATGTAATTACTGGACAACCGCACGCTTGAGCTTCTATAATGGGCCAGCCAAAGCCTTCTTGCAGGGAAGGAAATAGTAAAGCAGTTGCAGTAGAATAGAGCGATCGCAAATTCTCGTTATCAACTTCTACTAACTCTATTACTTTTTCAGCCAGATTATGAGTTTTGATAAACTGATACATTTCATCAGTCATGGGTTTTCCTGCCATAACTAAATAAAATGGTTGTTGCAGTTTACACAGTGCCTGAAAAATAGATAAAACCCCTAGGCGATTTTTGTACCAATGATTTGCCCCTACATGCAGAATAAATCGACAATCTAGAGGAATTCCCAAAGCTGCTAAACGTTGCTTGGCATCTGCTTGAGCCATCGGTTTATAGAGATAGTTTAAACCCACAGAAATCACTGTTATAGCACTCTCATGCAGAGAACTAAGACGTATCAAATCGCTTCTAGTTTGTTTGGAAACGCACGCGACTTTTTGGGCTTGATTTAGCCCCCTTATCATCATCTGCTGCAATAGTTTACCAGTCCATCCAGTTTGATATCCGGGAAACTCTCCTAAACCACAACGAACTGCTAATAAATCATGACAAGTGACAACATGGGGCGTATTTTGCAAATATTTGGTGTAAATTGCATTGCCATGATCGCAGATGTGAACTACGTCTGCCCAAGGTAATGTTTGACTAAATTGTACTGGAAAAAGAATTAATTTATCAATGTAACCAAACCATTTTCTGAATACCTTTGGGGATGACTTAAACATAGTACCAAACCAAGGCTTTGGGCGAATTACACGCACTTGATGACCAAGTTTAGTTAAGTAAATTTCCAGCATGGAAGCAAACAAATCCATGCTTTGTATGGCATCTGGTTGGTAATTAGCTAGCAACAAAACTTTCATTACTTTTTAAAAAGTTTGCTTATCATTGAGCGGCTTGATTTGAGATGCCATAACAAACGCTTGGCATTAATTTTTACCTCACCAGGTAACAAAAATGTTGCTAGACTTTTGGCAAGAGCCTGTAATGTTAGGGGTAACAACTGCTTTTGTATTTTCAAGATGTCTTCAGGTGTCATGGTGGCAACTGAGGTACAAGGAAATGCCGGGTACTCTCTCTTAAAACCAAATCCTAAGTAATCCATGACCTCTTGAGTTGGATTATCAATGTACTCAGTATTAACGATGTTTTTTTCACCATGTCCTGCGTTATCATTACCAACTTGATCGACCTGAAACAGTAAGGTAGTTCTGGTGTAACGATTATCTTGAAAAGGTTCTGCTCTATGTACTCCGTGGATATCGCACAAGATAAGGCTTCCCTTTTTCATCATAAATGTTAGAATATCTTGTTTATAGTTATTATCGATAAAGCGATCGCTAAGGTAAATCTCGTGACTATATTTGTGAGACCATTTGTGAGAATCTTTTAGATATTGAAATGGATTTTTAGTTACGTCCGATAAATAAAACAAAAATAATAGTCCCGGCATATTATGTTTGCTGACTAATTGCTTACCAGCCTGTCGATTATTGTCTGTATGCCAGGGCATGTGCGATATTTTGCTTGTTTGATAAATTCTATGATTAGTTAGCTTGTAACTGTCAGAAAAATATTCATTGCATATATCTAAAACCTTTTTACATGTGATAAGATCGTAGGCTTTTTTTGAGCTAACAAGGCAATGAGTTAAAAATTTTTGATTGTAAGCAACAACTACACCAACATCATTATTATTAACTATAATCTGATTGAAATCTACGTCTAAAAGCAGTTCTTCAACATACTCTTCGGTCAATGCCTGTTCAAAAACAAAGTATCCTTTGCTTTTTAGTTCATTTACTATTTGACTAGTGCTGATATTTTGGAAGTTTAAAGTAAACATAGTTTCATCTGCATCTCGCTTTGAGCGCAGCTAGTATATTTGTATTATTTGCCCCTTTTTCTGCACCAATCAGCTAAATAAAATCAGATTTCCTCCTTCATTTTTGGACTGAAAAAAGCAACTTATAATCTTTTTTGTTTGTTGAGGTAAAACCTGTTAATGAGATAAACCAGAACCGCAGAGGCAGATACACTTGATACCACTTCTGCTAGGGAACCGGCTGGATTCATCAAGCCCAGTCCAGGCAGAAACCAGGAAGCAAATCCTACCCAATTACCAGAGAGTAATTTTTGTCCGGCTGTGATATCAAATACTCGTAGCACAGTGCCAAAAAGGATAAATCCGAAAACTACTCCCAATGTACCAAAGTTGAGATAGAACTCTAAAACATTTCCTACTCCTATACTAGTTCCAGGAGGAGTCTCTAAGCCTGTGTATCGGCTCACTAAGTCCCCACTACCCGCAGATATCGGTTTGTTGGGCCATAAAATACGGGGAACTACTGCTATTACTGCTTGCCCCAGCGTTTCGCCATCAGCAAATTTAGCCATACCTTCGGAGATGTGGTTGATAGCCAGACCCACTCCAATATTCATATTTAGCCGACCATCAATTACTTCTAAATGTTGCTGTTTGTAGACATTAAAAAACTCGAAGTTAGTCATTGTTTTCCATACTTGCTCAATTCGTGACTCGGTACTTTGTCCACCCCAAACTTGAGCGCGGATTATATCGCGATCGCGAAAATAGGTAACTAAGACAGATAAACCTAAAAACATTACCAGCAATCCGATAATTAAGACTTTCCATCGGGGACGGTAAAAAGTGAATACGAATATCAGCACAATCAGAACTGCTGCTACGCCAAAACTAATAAAGCCTGCATTCACCATAGATAAAAAAGGTATACAGCAGGAAATCAACAGCCAGGATAGAAAGGCTTTGTTATCACTTATGCACCAAGCTTTCCAGCAAGCTAAACATAAACCCACAGACAACAGTGAGAAACCCGAACCTGTCAAGGCAGCGACGCTAGGAATTTTACTTAAAATTGGTCCGATAACAAAATAAAAAAGCAGCCCTAATAAAATGTAAGTTTTAGGTAACTTTAAGTTAGGCTGTTTTGGCATCTCCCGCAGCCAAGGGGGTTTGAAACTTCTTAGCAACCAGGGAGCAAGAAATACGCTGCCAAATCCGAATCCTATGACACCAAACACACTTACTTGAAAACCTGAAATCGTATTTTCTGGGGAGCAACCGACGCTAAGTAAGTAAGCAGACTGGGGATAGTACCACGGAAAGGAATAGATCATGGCTCCAAACCAGTGGTTTATCGATAGATTGAACAAATAACACAGTCCAAAGCCGACGCTGGGTAATTTTCTATTCCATTGACTGTAGACCACCAAACCCATCACTCCCACCCAGACGAATAGCCAGACAATTAACCACTGCCGCTCTACTGTAAACATAGTTACCCAAGCTTTTGTTTCATTTAACTCCTATAAATACTAACAAAGTCAGCAAATATATTTCTTACTCATCAATCATCTTTAATTGCTTTTGACATGCTCTCAAACTGCCCAACAACATAAAAAATACTTGGAAAGATTGCCAAACTCTCTGAGTATTTAGTGTAATTAAAGATTTAACTAGCCGTCGGAAAATAAACCTCATTCTTTGCAGATAAATATAAAACAAATCGTGAGACTCTAAAAAAGTAATATATTTGGGGATAATTTGCAAAAATTCTCTAATATCTCGATGAGTTTGGAACGATTTAGAAGACACACTTCCTACATGTTGCCTATATAAAATTAATGTTCTAGGTATGTACTCTACAGACCATCCGCTCTGAAGACAGCGCAATAGCCATTCCCAATCACCTAGTTGTGGCAGGTTCGGGTCAAAGCATCCACAATCTTCAAAAGCTTTAACTCGAATAGCACAGCCTGATATATGCCACCAGCAACCTTTCAATAAAGTACCTTTGATAGCATCATTATTACCTTCTATTACTTCGATTTTTTGGCTGGGGTCATCTTCTCCCGGTTCTATAGAACCATCAGACATTAAATTATCCCAACTTGAGCAAATACTGCCTACGTTGTCTGGACAAACTTCTATTCTTGACACCATCATTTCCAGCCAATTTGGTTTAGCTATATCATCTGAATGCAATAGCAAAACCCAGTCTATAGAGTCTCTAATTAGTGTCATAGCTCGGTTAACGTTGCCTCGTTCACCGACATTTTTATTTGCTGGAAAAACCTGTAATGGAATTAGGGACTGCCAACTTGCTTCTGCCAATGCTATAGTGCGATCGCTTGAACAATCATCGGCAATATAAACAGCAGAAATTTTCTTGACCCATTCACGCTGACTTTGAATAGATTCAAGGGTATAACTAATAGTATCTTCATTATTAAAACTGGGAATTAAAATTGCTATATTTATCATTTTGTTCTAATCAATAATTGACTATTTTTTTGTAATTAGCAGACCAAAGGTTGAGCGATCGCGATAAAATACTACTCCGTTTTTATAATCGCTTTTCTGCCGCAGATAGTTGACAATCTCTTGGGAACATACGGGATAAACAGCATCGCAATCTGTGATAAATTCCGGGAATTGCAGACACCTAGGTTCAATCAAAACAGGAAAATAAAATGAACCACTTTCGATTTGCTTTCTGCGTCGCGAACGCATTCGGTGTAGGCGCACACGACTATCATAAAAAGTTATTAGTGCATCCAGGAGTTTGCCTTGTGCTAATTTTGTCCTTCCAGTTCCATAGCTGAAACCACTTTTTTCAGAAGGCATAGCGTTGGCATCAAAATCTGGAGCGATGGTAATCAAACTTCCCCCTGGTTTGAGAACTCTCCATGCTTCATCTAAAAAACAATTAGGAAAGACAAGATGTTCTATGACAAACATTGAGAGAACAACATCAAACGATGCAGGTGCAAATGGTAGTTTATCTGCACTAGCCGCTACGAAATTAAAATCTTGCCTTCCTTCCCACATATCTGCGCTTAAATCAACACCTGTGTAATTGGCATTTTTGACGCGAGAACATATTTCTTGGGCAGCACTTCCATCACCGCAACCGACTTCTAACACAGAAGACTCATCTGGGATAAGTTTGCACATAGCTAATTGAGCATCGTGTGCCCCTTGCTGCCAATGCACGTTCAAACCTTTAATCCAATTGCTGTGGTAAGGGGATGTTAAGTAATAGTTAGACATCCGATGCTTAAACTGTGTTAAAGCATCTTGGTTATTTGAATCGATAGATGATAAGTAGGGGCTATTTGATGTTTTGCTCATGAGTGACATAATTTATCATGAATGTTCATTAACTTTGAAATTTGGGCAGTTCAGCATTCGGATATTGTTTAAAACAATAAAACAAAGAAACTTAGATACTTGTGAATGCTAATTTGATATTATGAATTAGTAAATCGGGAACTGTCATTGATTCAGGATCTAACCCTCCTTCAAATATACTCTGGCTAATATCAGCAGGAAAAACACCTGCATGGAAATGTGCTGGATGCCAGATAGTCGGGCATTGTCCTAAATATGAAGCCCAACTGCTAAATGTGCTGCCTGAAGAAGTAATCAAAAGCTTGCTTCTAGACAAGGTAAGCATATCGGAGAGAGCAGAAGCAGCAGTTGCACGGGAAACTTGAGGAAGTTTTAACAGTTCATCAAGTTCGCGATCGTAACCGTCTGAAAATATAGTTACAGGCACATCATAACCAGCAATTTTACGAGTTACATCAATCACCTGAATAAACCAACTCAAAGGTGTGCGAACATTACCTAATTTAGTAAAGTCATCTTCCGGTTTAAGTTTTCTAAAGTCTCCCATTCTAATATGAATGCCGATTTCTGGGGTTGGGCGATTTAAAATGGCTTCAAATACTGACGGACGAATGATAGAATACAGTTTCTGCTTAATCAGAGGTTGATATTCTTTTAATTCAGCAAAGTAGTCACTCCAATGTGGTAGTTGATTAAAAATAAATAGATGCAAATCTACATTTTGTGATTTTAAATGAGATGATTCTATTTTAGATATTGCTGGATTATTGTGAAGATATTTTTTTTGAAAAATTGCCAGAGAATATTTCCATCGTGACTCATAATTTTTCTGATAAAAGAGATGACCATAATACCTTTTATCTCGTTCACCTCTTAAATAAGGACCAATGGCAATTTTGCCCCAAACAGGTGCAACAATAGGCAGGTGATTTATATCCGCAAACAAAACTGCCTTTGCCCAAACTAAAAGCATGTTGCCTAAGCCGGCTTTGGGTAATTGGGGATAAACTAGTAAAGTAGGTTGTTTGGACATGTTTACCCTAGCCAGTCAAAAGTTTTTGGCATTACTTCACTTGACAATAATTAACTGATCTAAGTGAACAGTTATTTCATAATCATGAAAATACTCTTCTGCTGCTTTCAGTAATTCAAATTTTGTGGGAAAACTTGACTCGGTTCCAAATGAACGAAAATCATCAACAACAATACACCTAATTTTGTGTTTGTGTTGAGCAAGTATTTTTATTTCTTCAATTCCTGGTTCTGGTATTTCTCCACATGCAGTTATCCCACCCGAAAAGTGACCATCTAGAAATACCAGCGCATCGTTAATTTTTTCACGCTCTAATAATTGAGGCAATACTTCTAAAGCATCTCCTTGAATAACTTCAACGTTTTTGTTATTAGATAAAAAACTTTTGGCTTGTTCGGCAAGTTCTTTATCAAGCTCAATTGTGTAGACTTGATTGAAAATGGGGGCACATCTTTTGGTGGTTACACCTAAATAAGTTCCAGTTTCGACAAAAACACTGGCGTTTGTTCTTTTTTTCAGGCTTTTAATCTGGCGAAATTTTGTATAGCTATGGGGATTTTTAAATTTGAATGATGCCAACAGATAAAGGTCTAGTATGTGTCCGGCAATAGCTTGTATATCCTGATTTTGCTTGTTCATTTTGGGGCTGATAAATTCATTTATTAAGTTAATTTTTAGGCAGATACAGACGGCAAAATATTTAAATATTCACTGCTAATTCTCTGTCCATAGTCATCCCAATCAAGAGATTTGCGAGCTTGTGCTAAAGCATTATTCCCCATTTCAACTTGCTTATCTGGGTTGTCATATAACCAAATAATTTTTTCTTTGAGAGCTTCTACATCCCGAATAGGAACACAAAAACCATCAATGCCATCTCGCACAATATCTTCACCACCAGTATTAGTTGTATGAATAACTGGCAGTCCACAAGCCATTGCTTGCGGAATCACCATGCCAAAACCATCTTCAATCGAAGCCAGACAAAATACCGAGCATTGAGAGTAGAAAAAACGTAGTTGGCTTTGAGGGTGATTGCCTTTGAGAATAATGCGATCGCTTTGATATTTGGCTAAAAAAGGCTCGATTTCTAAAGAGATTGTACCCACCAGCCACAATTCAGCTTCGGGTAGATTCAACTCATAAAAAGCTTGCAATAAATACTGCACACCTTTACGCAGAGTTATACCACCACAGTGAATGACTCGAAAGATATTATCTTGTTTTGGCTCTGGATAAAATTCTGCTGTATTAGTCCCATAGGGAACGTGAATAAGTTTACTTTCTGGTATTCCTTGTTCTAAAAAAGTCCGCTTGACAAATACGCTGGGGATGGCAATTTTGTCTGTATCACTATATGATTGAATTTCTCTGTCGTATATTCCGGGATGAGTTTCTGTAAATTGCAATCCCCACTTTTCATACTCCTCTTGGAGGATTGCTGTTTGGTACTGCATATGGCTGCTTCCACGTTCAATTATTGTTTTAGCGCCCATTTTTTGAGCGCGATACATAGACCAAAAACAACATCCCGACCATCCCACAAATATATCAAATCCTGGTGAGAGAGCGCTAACAACTGAACGATCAAACTGTTCTATAAACCATAGCTGTAAATTGCGATCGCCTTTAAGCCAACTAGGTACTCGCTGCCAACTTCGAGATAGAACTTCCCAATACAATAGAGAATTAATCAAATATTTATCAATACCATATTTAGTGATTTCAAAAGTTGGATAACTAGAAATTAATTTGTATAAATAACCGGATTTTTGCAATTGTTGGGCTAAGTTGAAGGCATGAAACCTTCCAAATACTGAAACAGTAACTTTCATTTTTTAATTTTAATTTGTAATTTTATCATAGCTATACCTTTTATGAGTGCAAAACCTTAACGTCACTGGATGGAGAAGATTTCAATTGTTGATACAAGTTAGCAAGTTCTGTGATTCTATCAGCAATTTTATGTTTTAGTGCCTGATGATATCCTGCTTGAGCAATAAATTTAATTTTTTCAGGGTTTTGTAAAAGATATGCAACTTTATTTCTTAATTCTTCAGGATTAGAAAAATAAACTGCTTCTTTATCTTCTACAAATAGATTCAATAATTCTCTACTTCGCTCGCTCAACATCAGCGTTTGTGTAGCCGGAATTTCAAAGGTTCTAATATTATGTCCCTCTTCATTTTGCGGACGTAAAATATTTAAACCCATTTTGGCAGAGCCTAAAATTTCCGGAATTTCTGCATAACTGCACATTCCCTGGCACAGATTTTTTAATGCAGGTTCTTGACAATGAGTATTCCAGTAATTAGACCCCCACAGCCCTAATTTATAATCAGCGATCGCTTTCAAATACTGCTCGCGTTTGCGGCTAACATCCCAATTACCGATAAACGCTACATCATAAGCTGGGTTACTCTGCTTTTTGGGAAAGTGATATTCAACATCGCTACAAAAAGGATGAAACACTGCCTTTTTGACATTATTTTCAGTTAAGCGCTCAACTAATTCTCGGCTCCAGATTAAAGCTGCATCCCACAAGATTAACCCCCCCTTGACCCAGGAATTACTGTGGGTGTGATGTGCATCTAGGGGATTATCTGTAAAAAAGACAAAGACTAAACCATGCTGCTGCAAAGCTTGTATGCTGCTAGGAGCAAGCAAATCTGGTGAAGTAACCACAGTTAAATCAGGCTGAAACTGATTGCCTATCTCAACTAATTTCTGATTTGCGGTTTTAGCTCGTAGTTGCCATGCAAGTCGCCAAGTTACTTTATCCCACAACAAACCGGAAACTAAGCTGGGTGCTGCTTCGTGCCAAGTGAAATGTTGAACTTCACAACCAAGTGCCGAAAATCCTCGTCCGTAAAGTTCCTCAGTACGACCTAATTCCAGCGTTTGTCCGACAATCAAAACTTTTTTCATTCAGCCACCTTATACTTGAGGTAATTTAAAGCTTGTTTGAGTCCCTGGATATCTTCTTGATAGCTCCATTTTTGAATTTGTTTGAGGCTGATATTTCCAGCTGTTTGGTGGTCGATGCAAAAGCGAATTGCCTCTGCTAAATCCGTAATTTCTCCTACGGTAAAAATCCGTCCATTTTGCCCTTCCCTCACCAAATCAGGGGCACAACCAACGCGATCGCTAACAACAACAGCTTTGCCTGCATTCATCACTTCATTGATTGCCAATCCCCAAGGTTCAAAATTAGATGGTAAAACAAATACGTCACACAAATCGTAAATTGCAGGCATTTCTGATTGATTGCGAAAACCCAAAAAGCGAATTGACTGCCAATTTGTTTTTTTCGCTTCGGCTTCTAAAGTTAAGCGCAAAATGCCATCTCCCACAAATAACAAATAAGGTTTTGGTTCGATCCCATCAGATGAAAGCAAGCGATAAGCTGCAAGCAAATCTTGCGGACGTTTCACCTCAATCAGTTTAGCAGCGTAGAGAATAATCGGTCTACCAAAATCTAAATTAAGCGATCGCCGCAGTTCTTCACGGTTGGGACGTGCTAACATTACTCGCTGCTGAAAATAGTCATTGTCAACCGCATAAGGCACGCAAAACAGGCGATCGTCCTCAACACCATAGTTTTTATAAAATTGACGGTTGAGAGTTCCGATGTAGAGAAATGCTGCAATCTTCGGAAATAGCCAGTTCAAAAAAGCTCTTTTCGCCCTTTTTTTCAAAGGATGAGTTGGTTCCCCCAAACCACTAGTTTCTCCCCGCAGCAACACTGGAATACCTAAGCGATTGGCTGCCAACACTACTTGGATGCTGCAAAGCCAAGACCATCCATGCACCCAAACAGCATCAAATTGTCCTTGTTTTAACTGTTTGCTAATATCTTTGGCTAGGGATTGTTGGGACATTTGTTGCTGCTTGCTACCCCAAGAGTTTAAAAAACAGTAATCATAACCTTCTATTAGTGGCACATCCCACTCAATTACACGTCCAAATCCCAAATCTTGATAAGGTTTTAAAGAAAAATCACTGTAGAAAAAAACTTTCAGTTCAATTTCTGGATCGGCGGCTATGAGTCGCAATAAAGGAGCTTGATATTGAATCGGATGAGATACAAAGTAAGCAATACGCAGCATAAGTTAAAATTTTAATCTAAAAGTATGGCGATCGCTAAACAAAATGATGAGATAAATTTATTTTCATGAGATTTTATTCATCTGATTTTTCACGGCTTCAAATTGAGTCTCATAATTCCATTTTTCTAAGATGCATTGCCGACCGCGATCGCCCATTTCTCGCATTTCAACCGGATGCTCTAAATACCACTTTAAAGCAGCAGCAATACTTTCTGGGTCTTCAGGATTACAAGCTAATCCGTAACCAGGTTCAACATACATTTGCTTCCAATCGGGTAAATCTGAAACTAGCAATGTTAAACCGCAAGCGAGGTAGTCAAAAGGCTTGTTAGAAGCACCCACCATGCGTTGCAGGTTAATATCTTGGCTACTTATCGGCATGAATCCCAGCCCAATATCACAGTCCAAGCTTTTTTGCAATAGTTCATATCTAGGCATAGCGCCAAGAAATTCAACTTGCTTGCCAATTCCCAATTGTTCAGCGATATCTCGCAATTGTTGTGTATAATTTTGATGACCTACTGTGTCATAGCCAATCACGCGCAATTTGACATTATCGGGCAGCATTACCAGAGCTTTTAATACGGCTGTTGGTAGTCGCGATGGCACGATGGAGCCGTGGTATAAAATTTGCAAATTATCACTTTTAGGAAATGAGCGCTTGGCGATCGCTTCAGTCTGAGTGGGACAATTCCAGACGCATAAAAGCTTGCTAGAAGCGTTGGTTTCTAAAGCAAACTGTTCTACCCGCTGTTGATTTGGCAAAATGCACATCTTCGCTTTGCTTGCCAACCATCTGCGAGTTCTCAAACAAAAGCGAATAAAAAAGCTTGAAGATGTATCATTTGGCGAGTCATGTTCGTGATAAATAACATTGACACCCGGCAGAAAACTTAACAGCAAAGCCACAGGGCAAGATAACAAATCAGAGGCATATACCCATCGCGGTTGCCAGCGTAATGTTTCAATTAACACCCAAAGACAAAATTGCAGATAATGCAATTTCTGTCGCCAACCAGACGAACAATAGGGCATTAGTTGTACAGTGATGTTGGGATGGGGTGGAAAGCGCAAAGCATCTGTTCCCAGCGCTTTTGTACCGAGAAAAAGTACTTCCCAGCCATCAAGTGCTAGTATCCAAGAACTTTGTTGAAGGGGTGGGTATCCGGCTGGATTCGTATATTGAATGTATAAAATTTTCATAATTTTACCAAATTAGGGTGTCGGGGGCAGGGTGTGGGGTATGGGGAAAGAAAAAATCCGCATTTGGGTGGGTTCAAAGCCTACCAAAAGATTCATATGCCCAATCGAGACACGTAGTGCGTAGAAATACGGTATCCTCAACGTGCATCCCACGCTTTAAAGCGTGGGTTCCCCACACCCTACACCCCACACCCCACACCCTTTGAGGCGATCGCTTGAAGAAAGCAATGCCGCATCATAAATTGACAGCATCTGACTTGCTACTGTCTCCATTGTTTGGGGAGGCTGGATGCCGGCACTAAGTCGCGTCAGCAAATCTTTGTTTTGGCACAGTCGTTGCAGGGCTTGACTCCAAGCGGCAACGGAAGCAGGTTCTACTAGAATGCCGTTAACTTCCGATTGAACCAGTTCAGCAATACCGCCTAAATTAGAACCTATTACCGGAATTCCTGCTGCAAAGGCTTCCAGAACCACCATTGGTCCAGTTTCCAACCACTGGGACGGAACCGCTAACAAATCATAATCTGCCAGGGTTGCTGTTACTTGTTCAGCGGGAACGGCAGGTTTGAAATCGATGCGCGGGTCGTTTGCTGCCATCTGCAATTCTTGCTGGTAGGTAGCATTGCCTGCACTCTGGGAAATGCCATAAATGTCTAATTTAATTGGTAAGTCAGGCACCCCAAGCATTGCTGCAATTAAAATATGGATTCCTTTAGTGGGGTCAAGCCGACCCAAAAAAGCAATTTTTAAAGTTGGTTGTACACCGCTTTGCTGTCTAGAGATAATTTTTTCTGGTAGGTCGCAATACAATTGTGTTAAGCCTTTTTTCTCTCCCCCTGCTTCCCCTGCTTCCCCTGCTTCCCCTGCCTGCCTTAACGGATAAATTTCCTTAACTGAACTATATTGTGGTAGGTTGTGACAAAGCCCTTGACGAATAACAGTTATTTTCTCAGACGGAACGTGGTTAACTAGCAGAACATCTTTGACCCAGTTACATACTGCCACAATGCGGTCAACTTCAGACAGCAGATTATCTATGGCAGCGTGGCGAAATTTCATTAATTCCGTCATTCGCAAAGCTGTCCAGACTCCCCCCTGTAAGTTAAAGCTGCCTAACCAGTAGCCTACTTGGGGTGGCAGACTACCGATCGCGATCGCAGCAGTTTTAGGCAGTCCCAACCCTTGTAATGTACACTGGGCGCAAGTGTGTAAATTCAGTTTGCCATCGCAGATTTGAGTACCCCAATGCATCAAGGTTCCTCGCTGGCAAGTCACTGTGGGAGTATGGTAGGTAAACACAACGGGAATTTGCCGCGCTTTGGCAGCTTGCACTAACCGCAGAGAAACACCACTGGTAAAAGCATGGAGATGTACCAAATCAGGCTGTTCTGCCTCTAGAATGCGGTTGAACTCTAAGGCTGCTTGTAAGTCTCCTTCTCCATAAATTTCTCGGATATTTTCGACTTTGTTCGAGACTGCAAAACGGTATACAGGTAAGTTGTGATAGAAGTAGGATTGACTAACTGCTGCTGGGGCTGCAACTATAACTGAAACTCCTTGTTGTTGCAAGTAGCCAGATAACGCTGCAACATAAACTTCAGTACCACCTACAGGGTCAGGATAAAAACAAAAGGGGACTTGAATGACTTTCACATCAGTGAGTTAATTGCCGAACAAAGTATTTGAGCCGACGAAAGTTGAGAGCGATCGCCTCTGCGTGTTCATATCCAAACCATTTTGCCAGAATTCGCAAACTTTTTGGACCATCAGGAAGATAATTGGGATTTAGATTGCGAATTCTGGCAAGTACTTCATAGAATTTTAGGCGGTTATGCTCAAAGTAAAATCGGGCTATTCGCCCGTAAACTTTTTCTAGTGCGACGCGACGCTGTGGAGTTATACTGCCATTAGCTTTCCATATCTCTTCTACTTGGCAAGCATTATCAAAGCAATCTTTAACAAAGCGATCGGGCTGACGGCGCGATAAACTAGTAGCGGTTTTGTGAACTCGATAATCTGCTTGTACACCAGGTACATAAACAAACTTACCCCCTACCAAAGCTGCATCTAAGAGAAAGCGAGCATCCTGAATAATCGGCAGAGATTCATTCCAAGATCCAATCGCCTCGACAATCCGACGGTGGTAAAGTAAGGCAGCAGGTGGGGACCAAAAGTCTGTAAATATGGCAATTTGCGGATCGTCATGTACATCTTCAATTTGCCTAGCTACAACGTTTCCTAAATTAAACTTACCATCTTCCCCTTCTTCTAGTTTTTGCCAATCGGAATAAGCTACATCTGCACCGCTATTAACAAGAGCATTTACCCGTTTTTCTAATGCGTCTACCCGCAATAAATCATCTGCATCTAAATATTGAATAAATCTACCTTGAGCAAGCTGTGTACCTCGATTGCGTGCAGCACTTGCACCTTGATTGAAGGTAAATTCAGCTTTCACTCTTGAACCAAAGGCACGAATCAAACTGGCAGTATCGTCAGTTGAACCGTCATCTATTATAATAATTTCCCAGTCTTTTAGTGTTTGCTTAAAGACACTTTCTAGTGTTTCTTCTAAAAAGCGTGCTGCGTTATAGCAGGGAATAATTATTGATACTAAGGGCATTTTAATCATTCAAATTTTATTCATGCAATAATTATTTTATGATTCTCAGGAATGAGCGCAAAGTTATGGAGAAACGAACCGCAGAGGACGCAGAGTTCACAGAGAATTATAGAGTTTGGGAGAGTTTTTGCGCTCATTCCTGATTCTGGTAAACGAATTGTATGCAATTATTACTTGTGTAATTAACTTTTAGAGCAATTTTCCCAATCGGCGATTTTTTCTTGAGCTAGCCTGAAGCCTTTTTGCGAAGCTTCATAAAAGCGACATCTTCTAGAACCATATCGCAAGCGTAGATATAACAGATATGTCTTTGATGCTCTCCAAGCTGGCTGAAATCGCCGTTTACCTCGGAGATAGTCCAGGATAGTTCCTGAATAACTAAATCCTTCTGCCAGACGCAGAAAATAATCTTCTTCCAGACGACTAGCTCGAATCAAATGAGTCAGCTTTAAAGATGTAAACAGTCCTGTGCCTAAGCCTATATCGCAAGCCGTAAGTGCTAAATCTGTGTCACCATCAGAGGTCAACAGTTTACCTTTGCGATCCATATCTGCACGTCTGGGGTCTGTACGAATTAATTCAGCATATTTTTCGGCAACTATCTTACGAACACAAAGTCCTGCTCCGCAAGGAGTTGTTTCACGGTAATGTATTAAGTTTGACCAAATGTCTTGTTCAAATTTTGTAATTGCTAAAGCTGTTAGGTGAGGCTTTGTCCATTCTGGAGGTGGTATTTCAAATTCAGGTATAATCTTTCCACCCCAAGCACCAATCATTGAGCAATCTTTGCTGATTTTGAAAGCGGCTTCTAAATAATCTGAGTCTAAAACATTATCATCATCAACAAAGACTAAAATTTCACCTGCGGCTTCTTTAACACCTCGTAATCTCGCAGGAGTTAGACCTAACTTTTCTTCTCGAATGTGACGAGCATTTAGATGCCAGCTTAAGTCAATTTCTGAAGACAGCAATTGTTGGCTTTTGTTATCAATTAGCAAAAATTCCCATTGCTCTAGTGGCAAGGTTTGAGATTTTAATGCTGATAAAACTTTCTCAAAATAATCACGCCGGGGGTTATGCGTGCAAGTGATAACGCTAATTGGTGCTTTCATAAAATAATTTTTTAAACAGAAAATAACTTTTTTCTTTTGAGTTGTTTATTCGGTAAATAGCGCTTTTTAAGTTTATATATTCGGGAATATTTATCTAAAAGTTAGGTATTTTATCCCTAATTTTTCGGTAATAGAATTTTGTGCTTAACTTTAATGCCGATAAAATAACCTTCAATGACGATTGGCAAAGTAAAGCTTCCCTAATTTGGTTTTTAGCACCATAAGTGTCTCCTTTTTCAGCTAATTGCCTTGCATAACCAAGGGCAAAAAGCGCATAGTGTGTTAATGTTTTTTGAGTAAGTTGTTTGGCACGCTCTTTTGGCAAATATTCTCGTACCATCTCAATTGCTTTACGGATGTCTTGAATATTCTGACCAGTACGCACGGAATTTCCACTTAATGAAGTCGATCTTGTGCGGTACAAAGCCAGTGGCTCAACTTCATACCATACTGGATAGTTTGCTGCAATACGAACCCACATTTCCCAATCTTCACCCCAGCAGGAAAAGCGACGGTCAAACCCTCCAAGCTGCTCGTATACTTCACGCCGTACTACAATAGATGGTGTTTGAATACGCTGCCTAGTGACAATTTGCTCTAGCCAATTGCTCAAAATACCACTTTCAAGCTGTTCTAGGTCGGAAATATAAGACCAATGTCCTTGTTCGTCCATAAACATATGGCGACAAAAAGCAGCTCCGATTGAGGGGTTCTGGTCAAAACCACGTTGTAATTGGCGATAAAAGCCATCTCTAACGCAATCATCACCGTGCAGTAAATGAATTAATTTTCCACGAGAACGCTGCAAGCAAGTTTCAAAATTTCTGATGTGACCGACATTCTTTGGTTGTTGATAAAATCCAACGCGATCGCCACCCAATTCTTCAACTACCGCAGCAGGATCGTCTTGGGTCGAGCGATCGTCAACCACCTCGATTTGCATCATGTCCGATCCCGGATCTTGTGCCAATACACTCAAGAGCGTCTCCCGCAGATAATTCGCACAATTATACGTAGGAATCATCACAGACCAAATCGGGCGCTGTGTATTATCTGATACTGGCAGTATCGTCCCCCGATAAGGATGTAAATCGCTCATACTAAAGATTGCGCTGCTGTTCGTAATATTCGCTTGATTTGGATGATGCCTAGCGATCGCACAAAGCGAATCAATTGCCTGATTACTTTCATGGACTTGCTACATTTGAGTGCTTCTTGCACCTGAATTAAAGCAGCATTTATATCTCCTAAATCCAGCATTTGAGGTGCATAGCAATTCACGGCATAAACTGCCCAATCTTCTCTACATTGACTTAATAATTCATCAGCCTCTGTCGGAGGTAAGTAATATTTAAGTATCTCTATACACCTACAAACATCTCGAATGTTCTCACCAGTACGAATATAACGTCCAGTATTGGAAGCAGAGTGCGTGCGATACAATGCTAGCGGCTCAACTTCGTACCATACTGAATAGTGTGCCGCAATTCTTACCCACATTTCCCAATCCTCAACCCAGGATAGGCGATTGTCAAACCCTCCTAGCTTTTCATACACCTCACGTCGTACTACAATTGATGGTGTTTGAATTCGCTGTTTGACAGCAATTTTTTCTAACCAATTATTCAAAATACCACTTTCAGTTTGCTCCAACGCAGAAATATGTTGCCAATGGCTATGCTCGTCCATGTAAATATAGCGGCAAAAAGCAGCACCAATATCAGGGTTCTGCTCGAAAGCTCGCTGCATTTTTCGATAAAAGCCATCTCTAACACAATCATCACCATGTAGCTGATGAATCAATTTTCCGCGAGCGCGTTTTAAGCAAGTTTCAAAATTTCTTGTATGACCTACGTTCTCTGATTGCCGATAAAATCCAACACGTCCCCGACCGAGTTCTTCAACAACTGCTTGGGGATCGTCTTTGGTAGAACAATCATCAATCACCTCAATTTGCATCACTTCAGCACCAGGATCTTGAGCTAACACACTCTTCAAGGTTTCGCGCAAATACTTTGCACAATTATACGTAGGAATCATTACAGACCAAAGAGGACTTGGTGTTCCTTCTGGAACTGGTGGAATTGTTGCCCGATAAGGATGTTGTTCGCTCATTGGAATTAGCGTATCAAGCTTGCTAAGAAGAGAAAAAAGATATCTCAGTAGACCACTGAGCCTTAGTTAAAATTTTGCAGTGATTGGGAAGACCAGGATTACCTGTACCAAAAAAATCACCTCCCTCTACAGTTACAGATGCTGCATCTTCAATCCAATCAAGTAATTCTTGATCTGCATGTGATAAATATATCGACACTCGGTATAAGCTGTTAACTAAAGGTAAGTTGTTGATTCCGCAAATAATATATCCTTTTTCCGCGTCTATAGTTAGATTACTATTTGTAAAGTTAGTTCTTAGTAAGAGAACTCGAATACCTTTGTCATCAAAGAAATCAAGGCTGACTACAACATTATTGATACGTTCTTTTGTATAATTTAAATAACCTATTTCCAAGTAATAATTTTTACCTGATTGTAAGGTATTTTCTTCTGTACCTTCCTGATTTAACACTCTAAAACTAGCAGATTTTACTTTTCCAGAGCCGCTACGATCTTTTCTTTCAATTAAAGGCAATTGAGCAACGTTATAAGACTTATCCAGATAAATTCTGATAGCTTCTTCGGCATCACTATCTACGTACAAAGTGCCAGACTCTAACAAAATACCGCGACTGCATAAGTAGCTCACCGTACTCATGTTGTGACTGACAAACAAAACTGTACGTCCTTCTCTACCAACCTCTTCCATTTTCCCCAGGCACTTTTGCTGAAAGCGGATATCTCCCACTGCCAGTACTTCATCTACAATTAAAATCTCTGGTTCCAGATGGGCAGCGACTGCAAAGGCAAGACGCACGTACATTCCAGACGAATAACGCTTGACTGGTGTATCTAAAAACTTTTCTACTTCTGCAAAAGCGACAATTTCATCAAACTTCTTGACGATCTCAGCTTTGCTCATGCCCAAAATAGCACCGTTGAGATAAATATTTTCCCGTCCAGTTAATTCCCCATGAAAACCTGTTCCTACTTCCAACAGACTGGCTACTCGTCCAAAAATGGAAATTCTGCCAGTAGTTGGTTCGGTAATACGGCTCAATATTTTTAATAAAGTTGATTTGCCTGCACCATTACGACCAATGATACCAACGCGATCGCCTTGCTTGATTTCAAAAGAAATATCTTTGAGTGCCCAAAAATCTTCAGATGTTGGTGAGATATGTTTATATGTAGAAAAATTTAGTAGTTTGTCACCCAGAGATTTGGCTTTATAAACCAAAGCATCTCTTAAAGTTGAATGTTTCTCTTGCTGTTGATGACCGATTATATATTTTTTGCTCAGGTTTTCAACCCGAATCACAGTATCTGACACGCTCTCTATCCTTGTCTGAAATTACACTAATGCTCGGTCTGCTTACCTGTGCATATACTTGTTTAATAATAATTATAAGTTAAGTAGTATTTGAGTAATTTGGGTTGCTGCATCACCATTTCCATAAAGTTTAGGGCATTCAGATGGTCGCGTGAAGTTTGCAATCGATTCACTTAAATTTTCCGGTTGTACTAATTGATTCCAGCCGATATCTACAGTCTCTTTCCATTCAGTTTCATTTCGCAGAGTAAAGCAGGGACGCCCAAAAATATAAGCCTCTTTTTGTATACCTCCAGAATCGGTAATTATACAACGGCAGGCACTTTCTAACGCTAGCATATCAAGATAACTAACTGGTGGTATCGCCACAATTGAGTCAGCAGCCAGATAATGACTCAATTCCATCTTGTCAATTTGAGCTTGGGTTCGAGGATGGATCGGAAAAACAACCGGATGATCCAGTTTCGTGAAACTGTCGAGGATATAACTCAGACGCACGCGATCGTCTGTATTGCTGGGTCGGTGAACAGTAGCAAGGTAAAATTCATTCAGGCTCAACTGATGTCTTGCGAGAATATCAGATGTTTGTTTCGCTTTAGCCTGATACTGCAAAATAGCATCCATCATTACGTCTCCAACTAAGTGGACTCCTTGAGAAATCCCCTCGTTTTCAAGACATTGAACTGCCAGATTTGTCGGAGCAAAAAGAAGTTGTGCAAGATGATCGGTTACAACCCGATTAACTTCTTCAGGCATTTGCCGATTAAAGCTTCGCAGTCCAGCTTCTATATGTGCTATTGGTATATGCAGCTTGGCAGCAACCAAAGCACCTGCTAATGTTGAATTCGTATCTCCGTAAACGCACATCCAATCAGGTTTATCATCAAGCAATTCCTCTATTTTCTCCATCATTCTACCTGTCATTGCTGAATGATTCAGGCTATGAATATTTAAGTGATATTGGGGCTGAGGCAAGTTTAAATCTTGAAAAAATATATCGGACATTAATGAATCAAAGTGCTGCCCTGTATGAATAATAATTTCGTTTATTCCAGCACGTTGAAAAGCAGAACTGACTACAGATGCTTTAATAAATTGTGGTCTGGCACCCAATATAGTAACGATTTTCATAAGTCCTTTTTAGTATACTTGTAATATTGCATTTTGATTTTTTTCTGTTGAAACGTTTGCCGGACGATCAGCTTACTAATATACTTTAAGTGATTCAAAATAACTCTAGCTACACGTAACTTCGACTGCCCAAAAATCCGACTGCTTAATTCGGCTGGATACTCCACAACCTTATATCCACGCAACATCGCTTCAGCTAAAATCTCTACAAGACCGAGAAAGCCTGGATAAGTAATTGGTACTGTCTCTAGAACTTCACGACGATATGCTCTAAACATAGCTGTATAGGTATAAAGCTTTTGTGGCAATACAAGTCTGTAAAGCAGTGATAACCCTTTACTCAGAAATAGACGCCAACCCGGAACATTTTTTACGCGACCTTTGGGATGATATGGAGATGCCGTGACAATATCAACATTAGCACGCATCAAATCTAGAACCGAAATCAACTGTTGGGGATCGTAAGTGCAATCACTATCGATTGTGCAAACAATATCATTTATAGAGTATACTAATCCTGTTTGTATGGCTGCCGAGAGACCTTTGTTTTTCGGATGGCGGATTATTTGGGCAATTTGTCCAAAATATTGCTCTAACTTGAAAAAAGTATCGTCTGTACTACCATCGTCAACTAAAATAAGTTCGACTGACCTAGTTAAGCGCAGTTTTATCAATACTGGCATTAGTTTTTTCTTTAAAGACTCAATTCCTTCAGACTCATTAAAGCAGGGAACTATAATGCTTATCGATTGTCTATTTTCTGTTATTTCCAACTCTAAAGGTTGTAAATGCATATTTTTGCCTCCTAATAGCAAGTTGTGGTATATAGCGAACGTTCCGAAGAATATTTAATTTTTTCACCCAACTGAGAACTGTATAGTTTATATCTGGTTGATTACCCACAGTCGCTAAAAACCCCTCTGCCAAGAGACAAAGGGGTTAAGGATAAATGCTTGTATGATTAGGCTGTTTTGATTATGTTGCCGAACATTTGAGTATCTTTGATTTACCTAAAGTAGATGGGTATAAATAAACGCGCTTCTTAGTAGTAAGGGCTACCCTACGGGAAAGCTCCGCTAACAGCCCTTTAATGTGAAAATATGAGCGGTAAACCGCTCACTACGATATTTTACGTTTAATTTCGCCCACTTACTTATGCACGAGCAAAGGCAATCTTATCAGCCGCGAATTTTCTCACAAACTTCATTTCTCCACTTTTCACATCGACACTAAATAGAGAATTGATTTTCTCATTAGTGGGGTTAGCAAGGGCAAATACTTCACCGGATCTAGAAACGGCTAGGCTGAGTAAATCATTTTCCAAAGGTTTACCGTCATATTTCAATTCCGACAGTCTAATAATTTTTCCTCTACCGCTAACGATCGCCTTATTTTCTAAGTCCACCTGTACGAGAGTTGTACCACCTTGCGAACTGAGAAGGGTTGCGTAAATTGTACCATCTGGGGCTTGGGCAAGGTTGCTAAATCGCAGGTTCGCTGCCAGTAAAGGTAGATCGTCACTATAATTTAATTTGCCGGAGTTCAAGTCCAAATTTACCAAATCAAAAGGCGGAGTGCCTTCATTGAGGCTAACTACACCGAGAAAGTTGTTTTCTTTGATTGCTACTAAACTTTCAAGCGTGCCATTTACTCTTCTGAATCCTGATACTCTTAGAGCTTTTAGAGGTCTAGCAGACTTACCATCAATAAGTATGATGCGATTGAAATTACCCGTCCTTGTAGATGCAACAGAGACAATAACGAATGAACCATCGGCTAAGGGAGTCAAAGCAGTTAACCGCTCGCTAGGTTCGGTATATAAGGCTTTATTGGCAGTCTCAATCAGCGTATCCAGGTTGTTAATATTTATACCTAGTAGTTGAATGGTTGCCAGATCCCTACCACTCACTAAGTCGGAACTAATTAGGGTTACTGCTGGGCTAATGTTGACATCGATGAGTTCTCCAATCTTGATGCCGATGTTGATAATGCTGCTGCTACTGGTAAGACTCACCCCATAAATAATTGATTCTGCTTGCTGTGCAACGGTCTTACCTGCGAAGTTGGCGATCGCACTTAATGCTGCACTTAAGATCGCTATCTGCCCAAATCTTCGTCGTCTGATTCTCAAATTCATTTTCTATCCACTCCTATGCTATAGCACTAATTTGCATGAAGGAAGAGGGGTTCATGTAAAGAAAAATCCGCATGAAAAAATAAAATAAAACTCTTTATTTCTTACACCTTTCCCCTTTCACGGCAGTTGCTACAACGCGGGGAACCCGCGCAACGCACTGCCTCCCCTTTCCCCTTTCCCCTTTACCCCTCTTGGTCAAGTATTGTTAAGGGACAATTATGCCTGCTCCTGGAGTCTGAGGTTTAGCTCCCATATCTGCAAAGACGTTGACAGCAATTTGTTTAGCGCGGTTATCTTCTCTGGGTGGAGTGACGCGATCGCTATCTAATCCCCACATCCACTGATTGGAGCCGGTGGAAAATACTTTGGCTCCACTGGCGGCGGTGTAGCGGACTGCATGAGATACTTGTGTATTAGTTCCAGCAGGCAGATCGTCATCCACATTAGTAGGGCTAACTGTGGACTGTCCCAGAATCACCAAACCACTTGGAGCCGCACCGTTGTTGACAATCGCATCCCACTCAAAGCCGACCAGCTGAGTCAATTTGCTACCGTTGGTGAGATTGGTGTTGGCGTAATATGGGTCTGAACTATTGGCAACTACAAAGTCGTAGCCACTGTAGCTGTTGGTGCTGCCGTTAGGATCGCCCCAAGTGTAATACAAGTCATCGCGATCGCCTGTGTACATAATTCCCAGCAATGCGTTTTCCGGTCGGTTGTTCTGGGTACTTCTCCACTTATTTGTCGGCGCAACCGTATCTGCCGTGTTTTTGTAACATGCCATAACTCGGTTGGCTTGCCCTCCATTTGAATTTTCAAAGCGCACCCGCCAATAAGCAGTATTGGATGAGAAAAACGCCAAGTTGACTTTAGAACTGCGGGCTTGTTCAACAGCATTGCGCTGTTCTAACGACCAGTACTCGTCATGACCAACTGATAAAAATACTTTGCGCCCCTGTAATATTTGCGAGTTGGTCTGAAAGTCGATATTTGTGATATAAGAAACGTCATAACTTTGAGACTCCAACCAACGCACCATATTGCGTTCCCAAAGAGTCATGAGGTTGTAGTGATGCCATTCAGAGGTGGTCATTGACAGCGGGCGATCGCTAGAAACCTTGTATCCTCTTTGACCGCCGACACTCTGATATGCGTAGGTGCTGTAACCACCAGTGTTATTGTATGCAAAGTAGGTAGTAAAGCTGCTTTGGAAGACAATATCTGAGTTTCTGCTGTCGTCGCGGACAACAAACCACACCTGTGACTGCTTACCTGTTGCCTGTTGTGTTAATTTGGCAATATACAGCCCGCTCGTCCAGTTATTGCCGACAGCAACAGTATAAGAGGTTGACCAGTTCGTAGCTTCATATAGCTTGGTAGCTGAGTCTGTAAGTGTCAAGGCAGGTTGGGTGATGCCACTGAGCGATCCGCTACTAACTATCAGTCGTCCTCCATTACCTTGGTAGTAGCCCAAGCGGTAGATATCGATTGTAAATTGTCCGGGCTGTGCGAGGGAAACCTTGATTGGCAGCGAACCACCTTTATTGACGCTAGTTGCTGTGGCATAGCCGACAATTTCATTACTAGTAGACTGGTTGGTGATTTTCCAGTTTGTAGTGCCCGGTTTTTTGTTTTCTAGATAAATAGGATTGGGGTTCGCTGGTTCCGCTAAGGCACTGAAAATAACCGTGCCAATGTTGGCAGCTGTTGCACTCACGGTATTATTTGTTGCAGGAGTTGTTCCCAAAGTCAGCACCGTGCTTGCCTTACCGTTGGCATCAGTTACGGCACTGGTGGGTGAAACAGTTCCTCCGCCATTAGTAACTGTAAAGTTGACTGTAACTCCCACTTGTGGATTGCCAGAACCATTTTTAACTTGGACAACCAATGGGTTGGGTAAGGCAGTTCCGATTGCTCCCTGTTGATTATCACCACTGACTTTGGTGATACTAGGAGGAAGTTGAGCAGTAAATACGATGTCGCGGAAATAGTTGGAACTCATGTAGGAATTTGTTGGCAAAGCATTCACATTGCCGTACACTCCATTAGAACCATCAGCAACTGAACTTACATTTCCATTTACCACCGAGCTTGCCAATCCTTGAACGGTAATTGGGAAATAGGTATTGGCTGTGTTAACGCTAACCACATAGGTAGTATTAGCGCTTATTGTCAGCGGAGGAGAAAGAGCCTGCTGCTGCCAACCCGAAGCCGTCTCGTTGGCGAAAGTTGTACTTGCCAAAAGAGTATTTGATGCTGACCAGATTTTGCCAACATGAGTGCCACTCTCGCTGGGTGCTTTCCAAAAGCGAATCGCGACAATCTGACCATTCTGGGCGCTTCGGAACTTCATTCCGAGTTCATATTCCACACCATCGGTGGCGTTGCCATTACTTGGCTGTTGAGTTGTAAAGACGCTATCCATTTGTTGAAAGGATTTTTTCTCTTAAGGAACTTTGTATTAGTTGACACTTTGCTTGGTTATATTACGAAAAACTGTTTTAATTTTATATATAAAGATCTAAGCATATATAGTGCGTATATATTACTTAAGTGCAAACAAAATTGATAATGCAACTAAGCTGAACTGCCAAGTTAAAGTATTAGCTCTCCATTCTTATATCAAGCAAAAAGATAAGAATAAATATGGTATATCCTGCTGACTCTGGCGTGCCGAGTGTTAAAAAGCATCGAAAGATAAATATTCTGCAACGCGAACCGTGGTTATTTTTTGTACTTGCTTGTTTTATCTTGCTGGCGTTCGTCAGTTGGGGCAAATTAGCACATCCGATATTTGATACCGGGCAAGAAGCCGAGATAACCGCTCGTCTGCTGGCAGGGGAAGTACTATACCGCGACTTGCAAAATTACTACGGACCTCTCCCTTACTACGTCAATGCGCTTGCACTGCTGCTGTTTGGGCATAAATTAGAAGTTTTCTACGCAGTTGGTTTGGTCTTGGCATTGGCAGTTACCTTGCTAACTTATCAATTGACTATAAGGCTTACCAATAAGCCTTGGGCAGCACTTTGCACAATTTGCGTGCTGATATACTGTGCTTTCGCTCCCGGAGGGCTGTTTAATCTGATCGTTCCTTATAGTTACGGTACTGTCTATGGGACGGTATTTTGCTTGCTAGCTTTTACTGCTGTTGACCGCTACGGACATACTGGCAAAACCAGATGGTTGGTAGCAGCTGCGATCGCCTGCGGATTAGCCGGACTTTCTAAGCAAGAATACGGCGTATCCGGGCTGGTGGGTGTGTTGGTTGGTGCAAACCTGCGTCCCAGAAATCTCAAGAGCGTGGTAGTACGTAGCATTTTAGTAATTTTGGTGGCAAGTATCTGTGTAATAATACCATTCGCATTGCTTGCCCATCAAGTTTCCTGGGAGACGCTACAAACTTCAATCCTGCCAGTTTCCAAGTCCCAGGTTCTTACCAAAAGCGGACTTTTTGATGTTTCCGCTGGCAAAACCCTGAATATCACAAGAAGTACTTTCAACGTTTTTACAGCTACTTCAATCGTGATTTGGGTAGCACTGGCATTTGCTGGCTGGCTTTCTAGACGCGAGTGGATACCCAATAATCGATACAAGATACTAGTTGAAGGAATTGTGAGTATCGCTTTCTCTTTATTAGGTTTGGTTTTGTTGCGAATCAACATTTGGGAGAATGCCTTCAAAATTGGTTTAGTTGTTTTGCTAGTAGTTTGCGTTGCTTCCCTAGCTACGAGGTGGCTGTTTAGACCAGAGTGGATACCCAATTCTCAATGGCTTCGGCTTGCAGTCAAGTCGCTTGTGGTTCTATGTTTGGGATTTTTATGCTTTTTAATACCGCGTCGGTTCGCTTGCTGTTCTGATGTTGTTTTCCACCCTTTGGGGAATATGGCTTGGCTTTTACCGTTATTGGTGGCATGGTTTGCTTTGAGTTTTAGGGAGTTAATTCAGCACCGACATGCACCTTTACTGTATGCCTTGTTCGCTTTCTCTATGTTGCTCAACGCTCGCTTTTTGTTCTACATCGGTTTTTATGGAATTTATGCTGTAACAGCATTAATACTGTTTTTCACGTTTTTATACAATTTAGCTGAAAAAAGTGGTTTGCCAATCTCAAGGTTTTTGTTAATTTGCTTGCTGATTGGTGGTGGTATGAACTTGGTGGAGTTAGGACAGTATCGCTATGCAGTGCGATCGCCTCAAGGAACTATTTACACTAAATATGCTGACCTTGCTGTTGCCTTCAACCAAACGATTAAATATATCAACGCTTCTAAAGCCAAATCTGTACTGGTAGTTCCCGCTGGAGCCACTTTGAATTTTCTTACCAAAACTCACTCACCCAGTCAAGAAACTATCTTTCTTCCAGGGGTTGTTCCTACTCCAGATGCAGAGCGGGAGTTTATCGATCGCATGAAAAATAAATCTCCCGAGCTCATAGTCTACGTACATGTTCCTTTTTGGTGGCTTCAACCAGGCTATCAGACTTACGCCGAGTTCAACCCGCTGATTGACCGATGGATTACTAAAGAACATCAGTTGGTTTACTCATCACCTCAAATGCTAGGTTTTGGAAATGGCAAAGAGTGGGCTATAAATATTTATGCTAGTAAATGATAAATTAGCTTGCTGTATTTGCCATTTTGATTCGAGCTAGGCTGACCGAATAATTATTAATTCATAATTCATAATTTAGGGTACAGAGCAAATCAATTTATTGATGGTAATAAATTTTATTCCTCACTTTCCGCCCCCACCAAGAGGCGTGGGATAATAATTATGAATTATTAATTATGAATTATGAATTATATTGACACCGCTGCTTTCTGCTCCCTGCTTTCAAACTGCCTCGAAGTATCAACCTTAAAGTTAAACGGTATCAGAGGCTTGGCACCCATATCTGCTAAAATGTTGATAGCCATTTGCTGGGCGCGAATATCTTCTTTAAAAGGCTTGACGCGATCGCTATCCAGCCCCCACATCCAGTGAATAGAGCCGGTGGCAAAAACCTTGGCACCACTCTTTGCTGTGTAGCGGACTGCATTGGAAACTTGGGTATTGGTTCCAGGGGAAAGATCCAAATCGAGAGATTTTGGCTCAACTGGTGAAGAAGACAAAATAACCAATCCCTTAGGAGAAAAGCCGTTGTTGACAACTGCATCCCATTCAAAACCTACTAGTTGACTCAACGAATCGCCGTCTTTGAGGTTGGTGTGGGCGTAATATGGATCTGAACTATTGGCAACTATAAAATCGTAGCCGTCGTAGGTATCAGTAGTCCCGTTAGGATCGCCCCAAGTGTAATACAGATCGTCGCGATCGCCTGTATACATTACTCCTATTAATGCGTTTTCCGGTCGCTGATTTTCTCGACTTCTCCATTTATTTGTCGGAGCAACCGGATCTTGGGTATCCTTATAGCAGACCATTACCCGATTGGCTTCTCCACTACTCGATTTCTCAAAGCGAAATCGCCAGTAAGCTGAATTTGCCGAGAAAAACGCCAAATTGACACCTATATCGCGGGCTTGCTCGACACCATCCCGTTGTTCTTTCGACCAGTATTCATCGTGACCAACAGAAAGAAATAATTTGTGTCGCTGGAGAATATAAGGATTAGTATGGACATCCACATTAGTAGTATATGATACATCATATCCTTGGGACTCCAACCAGCGCATCATATTGCGTTCCCAAGACAAAAAGTGATTGTAATCGTCATGTCCAAGAGTTTGGGAGAAGGGTCGGTCGAAGGAAACTTTAACAGCTTTTTGCCTATCTTTTGAGCTGTATTCATACAAGCTGTAGCCACCGTAGTTATTGTAGGCACAAAAGGTGGTAAAGCTGCTCTGGAACAATATATCAGACTTACTGCTGTCATTACGGACAACAAACCATATTTGTGACTGCTTGCCTGTTATTTGGTCTCTAAGGTTAGCAATATATAGTCCGCTAGTCCAGTTTTTGGTTACTTTGAGAGTGTAGGAAGTTGACCAGTTACACTCAACCAACCGGGTATTGGGATCTGCGATCGCACAAGCAGGTTGGGTGAAGCCGTTGAGTTGACCGCTGTCTTTTATCAGTCGCCCTCCTTTGCCATTGTAGTAACCTAAGCGGTACACTTTGATCGTAAACTTTCCCGGTTGTGCCAAAGAAACTTTTATGGGCAGCGACTCGCCTTGATTTACACTAGTTGCTGTAGCATAGCCAGCAATTTCATTGTTGGTAGCCTGGTTGGTAATTTGCCAGTTAGTAGTCCCAAGTTTTTGGTTTTCTAGATAAATAGGATTGGTTGTCGTCGGTTGAGCTGTAGCACTAAAGCTGACGCTGCCAATGTTGGCTGCTGTAGCGATCGCGTTAGTTACGCCAGCGACTTGCCCCAACGTCAGCACCGTGCTTGCCTTACCGTTGGCATCAGTTACGGCACTGGTGGGTGAAACCGAACCTCCCCCATTGGAAATAGCAAAGTTGACTGTAACTCCCACTTGTGGATTGCCAGCAGAGTCTTTAACTTGCACAACCAATGGGTTAGGTAAAACAGTTTTGATTGCTCCCTGTTGGTTATCACCGCTGACTTTGGTGATACTAGCAGTCGCTTGAGCAGTAAATACGATGTCGCGGAAATAATTGGAACTCTTAAAGGAATTTGTTGGCAAAGCATTTACATTGCCGTACACTCCATTAAAACCATCAGCAACTGAACTCAAATCTTTATTCACCACCGAACTTGCCAATCCTTCAGGGGTAATCGGGAAATAGGTATTGGCAGTGTTAACGCTTACCACATAAGTAGTATTAGCTTGAATGACAAGTGGTGTACTCAAAGTTTGCTGCTGCCAACCTGAGGCTGTCTCGTTGGTATATGTACAACTTGCTAAGAGAACACCGTTTGCCGTCCAGATTTTACCAACATGGCTGCCACTTTCGTTCTTTGCTTTCCAAAAGCGAATCGCCACAATCTGACCATTCTTGGTGCTTTGGAACTTCATTCCCAGTTCATATTCCACACCATCGGTGGCATTTTCATTATTTGGCTGTTGATTTGTAAAGACGCTTTGATTGTTGGTAGCCTGGTTGGTAATTTGCCGCTCAGTAGTCGCAGGTTTTTGCTTTTCTATATAAATAGGATTGGTTGTCGCAACAGCTGTAGCACTAAAGCTGACGCTGCCAATGTTAGATGCTGTGGCGATCGCGTTAATTACACCAGCTTCAGTTCCCAAGGTTAGCATCGTGCTTGCCCTACCTTTGGCATCGGTTAAGGCAGTGGTTGGAGAAACCGAACCACCACCACTGGAAATAGCAAAGTTGACTGGCACTTTTGCTCTTGGATTGCCAGCACTGTCTATTAGCTGCACTACCAAAGGTTTGGGTAAGACAGTTTTTATGAGACCGCTTTGGCGATCGCCGCTGATGATTGTAAATTGACTCTGGGGTAGATTCATAATGATTGCCCTGTTGATTTAACAATGATTCCCTACTTGGTTGAAATTGGGAAATCTTTATATTAAAATCACACAATCAATATTCATTTCCAGAATTATATGTTATTTTGGCAGTTTACTCCCACAATCGCGCTTGCGTCGTAAAACTGTACCCAACGCACCTACTGTCAACAAACCCAACGCAAAACCTGATTCTGGAACAGAAGTAGTTGGCTCTTGATAATCCGAGTCTGCGCGGAACACCCCAGTTCTACCATCTGCAAGTTTGGCATAAAAGACAAACTGGTTCTTATCGTTTAACCCGCGATTGGAAAAATAAAGGTCTGTTACTGTCGAGCCAAACAGAGAATCCCCCAAAGCAATGACTTTATCAGTTTCCGGGTTTGCTCCTGTGTAAATACCCAAACCCCCTCCCCTGAGGACACCTTTAAAAGCTACAGTACCCTGATTGTTAATTGCAGGGTTCTCGAAGAAGTCAAAAACACTGCTGTTGTCAGCTATTTTGGTCAGTGTTTGACCGTCACCAATATAAATGCCTTCACCTGCCAAGTTATCAAGAACACCCTTAAAGGCTACTGTGCCTGCATTGTTGATGGCAGGGTTGAACAAAAAGTCAAAGTCTCCATTAGTGTCAGCGATGGTGGTCGTATTTCCACCATTAACAGTGTATATACCACGACTTCTATCTTTCAGTTCGGCTGTGAAAGCGACGGTGCCTGCGCTATTAATTGCGATTCCCTCAAAACGGCTATAGGGACTGGTGTCACTAGTATCGGCGATGGTAGTATTGATTCCGTCGTTATTGGTTAAGACGGCACGAACTCCTTGATCTAGAATTTGCGAGAAGGTTACAGTACCTTTACTATTGATGGCGAGATCGCCTAAAGCAGCAGGAACTCTGCTGTAAGCAATGGGAGCAGCATTTTCACCTGTATAAATGCCAACACCTCCTTCATCCAGAGCAGCTTTAAAAGCGACAATACCTTTGTCGGCGATCGCAGGGGGAAAAAATGAGCTAAACTGACCGCTGCTGTCAGCAATCTGACTCGTATTCTCCCCACTACCAATGTAGATGCCACTTCCCCCCGCATCTAGATCGGCAGAGAAGGTAACAGTGCCTTCGTTGTTGATCGCAGGGTAGAAACCGAACTTACTAAAAAGGTCGTTGCTGTCAGCAATTTTAGTGTAAGTGAAAGCAAAAGCCTCACTGTTAACTAGCAAGCTCAGAGCAAGACCAACTGCGGTAGCCACTGAGAACCGTTTGATTGCAATCATGGGATTTTAGAAGTATTTAAATATACACTATATCAATTTTCCTGAATCCAAAAATGATTCAGACAGGCAGGTTAATTAAATTAATCTTAATATACAAAGTAATTAATAAATCTTCGATAAACTTCAGCATTTATACTGAATAATTTGCTACTGCGTACAAGTAAGTGGGCGAAACTAAACTTAAAATACTCTCCTTCGTAGATACGTAGGGTGCCGTACTCTCACAGCTAACGCACTCCTCTCCTTGATAATGGTGCGTGATTGTTGAAATCCGTAACGCACCCTACAATACTGAAAATCGCTGTAAAATATCGTAGTGAGCGGTTTACCGCTCATATCTTCGGTTTTAAGCGGCTCTATCCGCTTACTACTAACTAAATTTTTGGCTAAATTCATTAACATGCCCGACAACTGTATTGTTATTTAAAGTGTCATTGACAAACTGTGAAGTGTTGAGAACAAAAAAATCGTTGTGTTCGGTGACTATCTTTGGTACCAAGTGGGAATAGTTTAAGACTTGTAATGGTTGCATTTTCATCGCACGATTAATATGTGCTGCCACGATGTCATCTGCCTTAAGTTGTGGAAACATTAAATGCAATCCCCGAAAAAATAATGAGCGCAATTCATCGTCTGTTTGTTTGAGCAGAGGATCGTCGGAATGTACGTATTTCGGTAAGTAGGTAAGATGCAGTCCCGCTGTCTCCTGTAAAGAAACTAAATTGCTCATACCCAAAACCCCCGTAAAGGGAATACGTCGATCGGCAAGATTGACTATGTAATAAGGAACCAAAGCCTTGCGGGTAATCACTGACATGCAGATTACACCGAGATATTCTACTGTAGAGTCGCCAATTTGCACCAAGCTGCGATCGGCAATTTGTTGGAGAATATTTACAGGTCCGGTAAAGATTACTTTGTCAAAATGCTTTTTTGCCTTATTATGTTCAACCCACAGTCCACCTTTTGAATCTGGTTTAACATATTTAACTGCAACACCAGTGCAAATATTACCCCCAGCAGCACAAATTAATTTTTCTAATTGGTCAAAAACAGTTTTGTAACCACCCGCTACATAACCAAGTTGTTCTTTATGCAACTTGCTATCACGAGCGGAAAACAGCCGTTTAATATACGACCAAATAAAGACTGCTGAGACACGCTTATAATTCTCTCCGAGTTTGGCTAACAATAAAGGTTGCCAAAGCTTTTCGTATGTATTTCTGCCGGAGATTTTTAACAACCAATCTTCAACGGTAATTTTCTCTAACCGTCGCCAATTCTTAATTCTCGAACCATATAGCAAAGTTAAAGCTAACCGAAACTTGCCGATAATAGTTAGCGGTGGAAAGCGGAGAAATTCTATAGTATTGCTAATTGAATATAATTTCTGGTCTATGTAACATCCTGTAAGAGTAGGACGCCAACGCAGCTTATCCCCTAAATTAATTTCCTTAATAAAATTTATTAAATAAGTATCAGATGGGAGAATAACATGATAAAATCGATCCCAAACGAAGGAACCGTAATCATGGTAAGTAGCAAGTCCGCCGAGTTGGTTGTTGCTTTCAAAGACCGTTACTTTATGACCTTGCTGCGAAAGTCGGTAGGCTAATGTTAGCCCCATCATTCCGCCGCCAATAACAGCAATATTCATGATTTAATATATTTACTTGATTGCTTCAACATAAAGACTCTCGGAGGCTCTTATTTGTTGATCGATAGATAATTCATCCATCAACGACTTACCAAAAGCCTGCCTTTGCACTTTTGAGAAACCATATTTGTACAAAATAAACTCAAGGGTTTCATAATCGTATGCATATTTATGTTCATACTGTTGGCGAAATACAAAATTAATTAATTCCATCCTGGTATTATATTTAAATTTAAAGTGAAAATCTGTGAGATCCGAATCCAGAGGTCTAATAATACTTAGTTCTTCCCAACCTCCCTGACAGTAAGCATACAAATACTTTTCAATATCCGGAACAATTATACGTATTATTCCTCCCGGTTTTAAGACTCGATAACATTCGGATAAAAATAATGGTACTTCCTCTACATAATCTATATGTTCAAAGAAATGTTCAGTAAAAATACCTTTTACTGAATTGTCTGGGAACGGAAGACTCTTGCGACAATCACAAACACAGTTAATACCTGGAGCTTCGGAAATATCTACATTAATCCAGTCTGCTTTAGCATGAGGACCTGCACCCACATTTACTAATAAATCCTTAGCATTTTCATACTTCTGGGATAATTTTTTGCTTTTAGCTTTTATCAGTGCCGCAGATATCTCATACTGAGAATTTAAGTATGCATATTGTGGGATTAATTGCTCTTGCCAAAATCTATTAATTATCCTATGGTGATAGTTTACATACGTTTGTAGAGGAATGAGTTTATATAGTAAACGTTTAACTAGCTGTTTCATAAGATTTGCTTTTAGACTCAGAATTACGTAAGGATTCAGGCCTAAAGTTAAGGTATTAAAGATGGTGCTTGCATATCAGGGTTGACCATTGCTTTCATAGCTTGCTCAAAAAATTCAATTACGGAACGTCCTTGGCGACGGCAAGTTTG